>QWCQ01000035.1_pt1 | contig 251688 bp, 248 predicted proteins | sample 1972701 | NCBI WGS metagenome assembly QWCQ01 (sample SAMN09866704, study PRJNA288562) | Human gut metagenome isolate pre4_stool, whole genome shotgun sequencing...
TTGAACATAATATGGAAATAGCAAAGGGAGTGAGCAATCACTCTCTTTTAAATTACATAACAATAACCTCTTTTTTGTCATAAGCTTGACATGAGAGGGAAGTGCTACAACTGCTCAAGCTGTTATGGAGCAAAATGCTGCGGACGGAGGAAATAGAAAATTTATTATGGTGCAATTACAGGAACAAGTTGATGAGAAAAAAGGAGCTTATAAGGCTGGTTACGAAACGTTGTGTGATGTGGGGAGAGATAGAATAAGTTTAGTCGCTGAAACCATTAATAAAGATATTGATGATGGATACAGAACATTTATCCTCGATTCTACCAACATGAAGGATGTTTATTACAGTCCATCAGAATACAGCCAAGAAATACTCTCAATGCTTGAATCTAATGTTAAATCTGACCGCAATGACCTTGATTTATTGTTCGGATGTCTTCTTGAATGGGGACTTCCTTTATCGCTTCCATACAGCTCTGAGCAGATTGATGGATGTACAGTTCATAACTATAATGATGGTGACCTTATTGCTTGTTTTGATAAAAATGTTCCGGATAGTGTGATTAAGGAAATTGCAAAGAGACAGCCTCTTCGTGCAGTATTCCGTGACAACAGTTTTGCAAACAGTCCTTCAAAGATTAATGTTGGAGAAATCTTTAAATTGATGGCACCTAACACAAGAGTAAAGGTTATTTAAGGAGGTTCAGCTATGAAACTACAATTTAAGCATCAGAAATTCCAAGCGGATGCTGCAAAAGCTGTAGTTGATGTGTTTTCTGGTCAGCCTTATTTGACTCCTTCTTATATGATGGATAGAGGTTTAGGACATATCCAACAATCATTAACAGATGAAGATGATTTCACTGGTTGGAGCAATCAAAAGATTGTACCAGAATTAAATGATAGATTGATTTTGGAACATATAAATACAATTCAGAGAGCAAATCAGATTAAGCCTTCAGAGAAACTAGAAGGTAGATATAATCTGACAATTGAAATGGAAACTGGTGTTGGTAAGACCTATACTTACATTAAGACTATGTATGAGCTTAATCGTGCTTATGGCTGGAGCAAGTTTATAGTTGTTGTACCAAGCATCGCTATCCGTGAAGGTGTATATAAGTCATTTCAAGTGACACAAAATCATTTTGCTGAAGAGTATGGAAAAAAGATTCGTTTCTTTATATATAACTCTGCACAACTTACCGAAATAGACCGCTTTGCATCAGATAATTCTATTAACGTAATGATTATCAACTCACAGGCATTCAATGCAAGAGGAAAAGATGCAAGAAGAATTTATATGAAATTGGATGAGTTTCGTTCTCGTCGTCCAATTGATGTTATTGCAAAAACAAATCCTATCATAATCATTGATGAGCCGCAATCTGTAGAGGGTAAGAAAACAAAAGAAAATTTAAAACAGTTTAATCCTTTAATGACTCTTCGTTATTCTGCAACTCACAAGTCAGATAGTATTTATAATATGATTTACCGTTTGGATGCTATGGAAGCCTACAACAAGCGTCTTGTTAAAAAAATTGCTGTTAAGGGGATTACAGAATCTGGTAGTAATGCAACTGAAAGTTATATTTACTTGGAAAGTATAAATCTTTCAAAGGCTGCACCTACAGCGACAATACAGTTTGATTTTAAAGGTGCAACTAGCATTAGAAAGATTACTCGTACTGTTTCGGAGGGTTATAACCTTTATGATAATTCTGGTCAGATGGAAGAGTACAAGTATGGATTTGTTGTTTCAAGAATTGATGGGCGTGATGATTCTGTAGAATTTATTAATGGTATTAAACTTTATGCAGGTGACGTAATTGGTAAGGTATCAGAAGACCAGCTTCGCCGTATTCAAATTAGAGAAACAATCCTTTCTCATATTCAAAGAGAAAGAGAATTGTTCTATAAAGGCATTAAAGTGCTTTCACTGTTCTTTATTGATGAGGTTGCTAAGTATAAGCAGTATGATGCAACTGGTCAGCCGATAAATGGTATTTATGCAGAGATGTTTGAAGAAGAATACAAGGATGTTATCAGTAATCTTCAAATTGGTATGGAAGAAGACGACTACATGAAGTATCTTGCTGCTATCTCTGAAGATAAGACACATGCTGGTTATTTCTCTATCGATAAAAAAGGAAAGATGATTGATAGTAAGGCAAATGAAAAGCGAGAAAACTCTAAAGAAAAAATGTCGAATGACGTTGATGCTTACGACCTTATTATGAAAAACAAAGAGCTTCTTCTTGATAGAAATCCGAAGAAGTCTCCTGTGCGTTTTATCTTCTCACATTCAGCACTTCGTGAAGGATGGGATAATCCTAATGTATTCCAGATTTGTACTTTGAAGCAAAGCAGAAGTGATGTTCGCAAACGTCAGGAAGTAGGACGTGGTCTCCGTCTTTGTGTTAATCAAGATGGTGAACGTATGGATACAAATGTGCTCGGCAATGATGTACATAGCGTAAATGTGCTTACTGTAATTGCCAGTGAAAGCTATGATAGCTTTGCTAAAGGTCTTCAGAATGAAATCGCAGAAGCAATTTCTGACAGACCAAAGGCAGTTACTGCAGAATTGTTCATTGGTAAGGTAATCAAGGACGACAAGGGTAATGAACGGGTTATTGATGGTGATATAGGTAGAGCAATCCACTTTGATCTTATTGTTAATGGCTACATTGATAGGAAGGGTGTTCTTACTGATAAATATTATGAGGATAAGGCTAATGGTGAATTGAAGGTTGCTGAAGAAGTAGCTGATTCTGCAGGATCTGTTATTGAAATTGTTGATTCCATTTATGACGGCAGAGCTATAAAGCCTGAAAATGCTCGTAGTAATAATGTTGAACTTGAGGTTGATGAGAGTAAACTTGCTATGCCTGAGTTCAAGGCTTTGTGGGCAAAGATTAATTCTAAGTCTGTATATGTTGTTGATTTTGATACAGATGAATTGGTCAGAAAATCTATTGATTCATTAGATAGAAAACTTCGCGTTTCAAAGATTTATTTCAAGGTTGAAACCGGAGCTATGGAACAGATTAAATCAAAAGAAGACCTTGTGAGTGGTGAATCCTTTGTTAAGGAAAAATCTGCAAGCTACGGTAATGTGGTTGCTGCATATTCTAATGTTAAATATGACTTGATTGGAAAGCTTGTAGATGAGACTGGACTTACAAGAAAAGCTGTAATCCAGATTCTTCAGGGGATTCAGCCAGAAACCTTTAATCAGTTTAAGAACAATCCAGAAGAATTCATCATTAAGGCAGCAGCACTTATTAATGATGAAAAAGCAACTGCTATAATTGAACATATTACTTACGATGTTATGGATGATAAATATGGAACTGACGTATTTACTGATCCTACAATCAAAGGTCGCTTAGGTGTAAATGCAATGAAAGCAAAAAAGCATTTGTATGACCATATCGTTTATGATTCATCAAATGAGCAGGTGTTTGCTACTGAACTGGATACAAACACAAATGTAGCAGTATATGTTAAATTGCCAGACGGATTTTATATTTCAACTCCAGTTGGACATTATAATCCTGACTGGGCAATTGCATTTTATGAAGGAACCGTTAAGCACATTTATTTTGTTGCAGAGACAAAAGGTTCCATGGATTCAATGCAGCTTCGTTTAATCGAAGAATCAAAGATTCACTGTGCAAGAGAACACTTTAAGGCAATTAGCAATGGTGAGGTTATTTACGATGTTGTTGATAGCTACAAGATACTCCTTGATATGGTGACGAAGTGAGGAAGACTATTTATTCCAACAAAAATAGAAGTTAACAAACAAAGTGTGGAAGCATTACTTGGTAGTGGAAGAGTAAAACCCTTTGTTATTCCAGAATATCAACGCTCTTATGCTTGGACTGATGAACAGGTAGAAATGCTGTTTGAAGATTTATGAGAATTCATGGCTGCTAGTAGAGAAACTGAACGTGAAGGTTCATATTTCTTGGTAATATTGTTGCATATGAAAATAAAGATGGTGAGCAAGAAATAATTGATGGTTAGCTGCTTATTACGTCTTTATTCCTGTTGTTAAGAGATATTAACACAAAATTAGTTGTTAGTCCTGTAGCGGAACATAATTAATCAGCAAGTATTGAGCTACGTCTAGACAGTAGCGTTGGCTACTGGGATTTATATATTATTGTAATTGATTATGCTAATTGTTTGTATCATCTTAATGTTATTATAATAGCTTCGTATAAAGCTATTATTAAAAAATATAATTGTATTAGGAGACGTATATATGGGACAAATTATTGAGTTTCCAAATGATAAAAAATCAAAGGATAAAATCCAAAAGCTTAAAAAAACCTTGGAAAATCTTGTTTTTGAAAGGGACAATCTTAAATATATAATTTGTGAAAATATAAAAACTGAATATATGCTTATTTTTGGAAGTCTTGAGTACAAAATCTATAAAGCTTATTGTAATTATCTTCGTTTGAAAAGAAAAAAAGATATGATTCAAGCGAAAAAGAATCGTCAAGAAAAAATAAATATGGAAGTTATCGATAAAAAGTTAGACTTAGAATTTACAGAATATAAGAAAAAATTAAATGAAAAAATTGAAGAAATTAATACTGCATTAAGGCGTTCAAAATCTGAAATATTATCTGATGATGATGAAAAACGCCTAAAAAAATTATATAAATTTATTGTAAAGAAATTACATCCAGACATAAATCTATCGATAACAAATTCTGAGAAAGAGTTATTTTATAATGCTACTGAATTTTATAAAAATGGGGATCTCAAATCTTTACAAATTATTTTTGATATAGTTTGCAGTGAAGATATGAAAGATGATATAGGTTTGTCTGGTAAATCTTTGGAAGAAGAGGTAATAAGACTAACTGATTTAGTAAATCTAATTAAAAATGACATTGAATTAACTAAATCTATGCCTCCTTATACTTGGAGTATTTACGTTGAAGATGAGAAGAAAAAGTCAGAGAGGTTAAGTCAGTTAGAAAAAGATTTAAAGAGTTTTGATGATGCAGTACGAACGCAAGAAGAATATATAAATAATTTAATTAGGGATGAGATATGAATAATTTAGAAAAAAAAGATCAGAGAGGAATAATTGAGTATCTTTTGAATAAGGAAGTAGGAATTGATTTACCAAAACCTTTTGAGCGTGATATTTATCTTTTTGATACTTATGTTGCTGGGACAACACATATTGAAGGAATTGAAAATATTTCATCTTATATAAAAGACGGAGACAAATTAGTTTTTTATCGTGAGCCAGAAAATGAACATGATCCTCAAGCTATTAGAGTAGAAACATTGAAAAAAGATAAAATCGGCTATGTCCCTCGTCAAGATAATATTATTTTCTCTAGACTTATGGATGCTGGAAAAATTCTTTTTGCTAAAGTTATTGATAAAGAAATACGAGGTAAATGGCTTAAGATAAAAATCAAAATTTATCTTCATGAAAGTTAGGCTAATAAAGTATGCACTATAAAAATAAATGGATTTGGAATAATATATGTATAAGTGATATCAATGATATGAATTTTGAAATTTGCTCAGGAGAACACTGTTTTATTATTGGACATCATATAAAAGAAAAATATATATTAAAAGAGGCTATCAATAGACTTATAACAGCAGGCTTTGATTATTTTAATATTTTTGGAGAACAAGCTGATTTATGGTCAGAAGTTATAATTACGAAAGAAAACCAAAAAAGACAAATACAAGTAGAGGCAAGCAAAATTGATAGAATGAGTATGTCTTATAACCTTGCTATGTTGGCGACTTTGAAACCGGAATCTACGAATTTTGTTATTTCTGATGATGAATATTTTACAGAGTATCTTATAGAAGATCTACATTATATATTCAGTGGAAAGTCTAAATTTACACCATTTGATTGGAAAAAATTTAAAGGTGGATATGAATTTATTTATCATAAAAAAGATGCTATTGTTAGTATATCAGATGATATAGCAATTGGATTTCTCAAAAAAGAAAAAATATTTAATAGCATAGATAAAGCGTTTAGATATAAACTTTTTGATGGTAAAAGTTTTAATGAGATTTGGGATGAGATTTCAAAAACATTATATTAAAAAATAATACAAATTAATGGGATTTTATTACTATTTTCTAAAAATAAATCATAAACTATTTAAAACTAGAATATCTGATATTTAAAACTTAGATTTATCATCTGAGCATGCTAAATAAGAAAATTATGAAAGGTAATTTATATTTTAATTATAAACAAGAAAAAAACTATTTATCAATTTCTACTTATAATTTGATTTTTAATCAAATTATAAGTAGAAATTGAATAAAGAAATTATTTAAATATCTATAGAAAAAGATTTACATTTACTTACAAAATTAATCAGCAATATTTCCTTTAAGCTCAGGACTATAGTCTCTATCATCTTTATTTTCTATAAATTTTTGGTAAGAATCTTCATCAATAACACATTCTATATTACCAATCCATTTTATTATATTATTATTTGTAAATTTTCTTTTGAACCTATATAGACCATCGTTTATGTCTAATGATTTAACACCACCTAAATCATAATATCTTATATTATTTTCACAACAATATCTTATTTCTTCAGCATCTAAAAAGTAAGATTGACCTAAATCAATACTGAGATTATCTGCACCATATAGAGCCATTGCATAATCTTTGAATGTTATCAAAAAAGAACAAGATAAAAATTCATTTTTATACTTTACAAAAGTCATTCTTGCCTTATCTTTAAAATTATCATAAAGGCGATAATAATAATCTATTGGTCTATAAGTAATACCTTTTCTTTTGCACATATCAGCAGTTATTTCATGAAAAATTTTAATATCATCTCTATTTCCAACATATAGCTCCAAATCTTGTTTATAAGATTTCCTTACTTGTTTTCTTCCGTTTTTAGAAAAAGATTGAATAACATCTTCGAATTTTCTTCCATTAATATCTAACATCATTGAAAAAGGGAATTGAACATAGGAATACATTTTGTGGCAAAATTCTATGCCATGTTTTTTATATTCATTGATAAGTTTTTCGTCATATTCATAATTAGGATCAAATTTTACTAGAAATCCATTATTATTTTTTGCAAAATTTTTAATTTCATTAATTAATTCTATATTTGTTTCTATATCATAAAGATCTGATACTGGTCCACGAGGGCAATAGAATAAATTTTTTTTTGCTTCTGAATTGTATATAGATAAAACTTGTGCGACAGAAATTATTTCATTATTTTTTTCTATATAAAAATAGTCACTATTCCATCCGTTTTTTATTAATGCCCAAATTTTATCTTGGTAAAAACTTGAAGATGGGTGATTATAAAAAAAATCCCAATATTTTTTTACTTTTTCTTTATCATTTACATTAAGGCGCATATATCCTCCGTATATTAACTCATTATATATAATAATAGCAGACATAATGTTGTTTTGCAATTGTAATTTATATTAATAATAAAAATTAACACATAATTAATATAATAATTATCTTATATTTATATCTATAAATAATTTACTATATTAAGATTTATATGTAAAACTTACGTAATGAAATAATATTTGACAATATATATATATATAATTTTAATAGAATTATTATAGTCGAATAAGGGTGAAGTAAATGTTGAAAGATTTAGAAAAGATCGAATTTAAATATAATCCTCACAGAGGGATAAATATTGACATAGATGGATTAGAGGATAAAAAAATTTACCAGTTAATAGATTTGAAAGACTCGCTTACAACTAACCGCTTTTCTACAGATTTTTTTAAATATTTAGCTCTTTTGGATCAGAGTATTATTTTTAATAAAATTGAGTATGTTAAGAACAATAATTTTGAAAAAATTATTTCAATGCCAATTGGTTTAAAAGATAAGCAAGTTAAAAGTTATATTGAATTAATCTCGACTATAGCAAATCTTAAACAACAAAATAAGGATTTAATATATTTATTATCTACTATAAGAATAAATGAAAATTCTGATTATAATAAAGCTTGTGTTTTTGGTTCTTCATTCACTTATACTGATGATAAACTTTTAAAGACAACTTTCTACTTTAAACTTAGGAAATCTTCATTAATGGATGATAACTATGTATATGATAATCAGTATTTTTTAGATAGACTTTATAGTTTTAATATTCAAAATTTAAATTGTATTTTAGATGATTTAAAAGAAGGTTTAGTTAATAACTATTTTTATTTGAGATTACTTGGCGTTGATTTTTGTAATGATGGAGAAGTTTATTTTAAAATATACATTGAAAGTAAAAACTGGGATAATTTACTATTATATGTCAAAGGTCTTAGTAAAAAACAAAAGGAAAATTTTGAAAAAATATTATCAGAAAGTAAAAATTCGAGTTTATATTTAGATTTAGTTAGTATTGTAAATAAGATTGATTCGAAAAATTTGAATTTATATTTTCTAAAGAAGGTTTAAAAATGGGTTATAAAGCAAGAGAAGATATAGTTTTAAGAAATATATATGATAAGTATTTTGTTATTGATTTATGGAATCAAAATTATAGATTACATGAAAATATAGTATCTATTAATTATGTGTCTTATTGTATATTTTCTTATATTCAAAAAGTTGATTGTGCTGAAATTGATGATTTAATAGAATTTGTATACTCAGAGTTTAGTATTCCAAATTCTATTTCTAGAGAGATGATAAATGACGATATTAATAAATTTTTAGAATTATTTATAAATCTTGGATATATTATATCTGATAATAACGTAATTGTTAAAAATACAAACTTAAAAAATGTAGAAAAAAACTTGGATATACATAAATCTGCATTTGATTGGGAAAAACGGAATATAGAGGTAGGTAAAAAAGGTATACCTCTTGCTGGAGGAATAGAGCTAACTTCTCATTGTAATATGAATTGTTTACATTGTTATCAACAAAATTTAGATAGAGATTCATATATGAGTACAAATGATATTAAAAGAATAATAGATCAGCTTGAAGATGCTAATGTTCTATTTTTGTATTTTACTGGTGGCGAAATATTTACAAGAAAAGATTTTTTGGAAATTTATATGTATGCTAAAAGAAAAGGTTTCATCTTGTCTTTGTTATCAAATGCTACAATTGTTCCAGAAAAAGCTTTTGAGATTTTTAAAAAATATCCTCCCGAAATATTTAGCGTTTCAATTTATGGTATGACTGAAGAAATATATAACAAAGTTACTCAGACTAAAACAAATTATAATAATGTTATTAGAAATTGTGAAAGAATAAAGAAAATGGGGATATACCTTGAGCTTAAATTCATAATATTAAAGGAAAACTTGCATCAATTCCAACAATTTATAGAATTGTGTGAGAACTTATGCGTTGATGTTAATTATAGCTCAGAATTATTTCCTACAATAGATGGAGATAATAAAGTATTTAATTATAGAATTTCAAATGAACAAATTGTAGATCTTATAAAGTTAGAAAAAGAATTTCCACAAGTTTTAAATCATGTAACGAGTTTAAAAAATCCATATTTAGGAAAAGACGATGTTCCATTATTTATGTGTGATATTTGTGAAACGGATTTTTTGATAGATGATAGAGGATACTTGAACCCTTGTAGCAGGTACAGAATAGATGATTATTACTTAGGAGAATGGTCATTTAAAAACGCTTGGGCTGATATTCAAAAAATAAGAAAAATAAAAGCTATAGATACATATAAATGTAGAAGATGTAAATATTTACAAATTTGTAGTCCTTGTGCTGCTCAAAATTTACTTGAAACTGGGGATATAAATGTACCAGGAAAATTAAGGTGTGATTTGGCTGAAAGAAAATTCAAAGAATTTTCAAAAGATATATATTCAGCAGAAAAAAATATAGGAGGTGAAAAAATGAAAGAAAAAATTGAGTACGAAGCTCCTACTGTAGAGTTGATTAAAATGGAAACAGAACAGCCAGTGGGCAATGGTGCAGAAAAGTCTTCAAAATGTGGTAATAGATCATGTTGTTATGCTGGAGACCAAAGTTCTAATGGATGGTAGAATGAACTGAATATTTAAAATATCAACAAAATTTTAAAATTTTGTTGATATTTTTAAGTTAAGTAAATTATAAAATGAAATTGGAGAAGAGATGAAAAAAAATAAAATATGTATTATATTATTTTCTTTATTATTTTTAAATGCATGTGTTTCTCAAAATTTTAATATGAGTCAAGGAGATAATAATAAAAATCAAACTGCTCATGAAGAAAAATCTGCTCAAAATAATCAATCAAATAGTGATGAAGAAAAAGACAAAGATAAAATAAATAAAAATAGTAAAGAAAAATCAGAAGATAATAAATCCGGAAAAAATATTGGTGATACTGAAAATTCTAAGACAGATTTGTATTTAGGAACAGATATAGAACCATTTGCTCAATATTATTATACAGATAGTGATAGTTTAGCAAATATGGGAGGTGTACATTACAAGAACTTTTTCGCGTTATATAATAGTTCTGGTGATGAGTATTGTTCCTTTAATTTAAAAGGTGAATATAAAAAATTAGAAGGTAAAATCGGAAATATAGATGGTGCAGATCAATATGATTTTATAATAGATATATATGGAGATAATAAGAAGTTAGCATCTTGTTCTGTAAGCTCTGCTGAATTGCCAATAGATATTTCTATTGATGTGTCTGGTGTAAAAAATTTAAAATTTGAAATAGGAGATGGATCGGATTCAAAGTATCCATATTACATTGGTTTTGCTGATATGAAGCTTAAAAAATAGATTAACCACATAGGTTAAATAAAAAGAGGAAAATATGACTAATACAAGTAATCCTAATTACAAGTATATTTTATTAGCTGAAAAATTAGAAGAAGAAGGAGATTTTTTAACAGCAGAAAGAAACTACTTATTGTCTGTTATTAAAAATTCTGAACTTATAGAAAATACTGATGACAATGATGAAAATAAGATTTATTATATAAATGATTCTACTAACTATAGGGCAAAACTTGGTTCTTTTTATCTACGATATGAAAATTATGATAAAGCAGAACCTTTTTTATTAGATGCAGTTAGATTAAAGGAAAAATTAATAGGTATTATCAAAAATTCTGACAGCCAAAGAGAATTAGCGTCAATGTATTATGATTTAGCTGAGCTATATGATAATAAAGAAAATATAGATAATGCTATTAAGTACAATAATTTATCATTATCTATATATAATAAATTAATAGAAATCTATAATGAAATCGACGATAAGGATGCATTATCATCAATATTCATAAATTTAGCAATAATCAGTAAAAAAAATTCAAATATTTCTTCAGCTGAAAAATATTTTTTACAAGCTATTAATATTAAGGAAGAGATAGTAAATGAATGTGAAGATGATGAGTATAAGAGCAGACTTGCCATTTCATACATAGGTCTTGCAAATCTTTATTTATCTAATGATAAGGTAAAAAATGCTGAAAGATATTTATTTATGGCTATTGATGTCTTAAATAAAATAGATAATCTAGAAGAAAATTATGTATATGGGAGTACATTAGCTACTTGCTATTTGAATTTATCATGTTTATATGAAGATATTGATTTATTTGATAAATATTTAAATAATGCTATTGAAGTGAAATTTATGTTATTGAAGCGTTTCAAATATGAGAAAGATGCAATTGATATTATTAATTTTTATGAAAATCTTGCAAATGTCTATAAGAGTAATGGAAAACATATAAAGGCTTTATCTTATAATAAGAAAGCTAAAAGTTTTAAAAAAATGATTTCTTGATTTTGTTATGTTATTAATAAGCAAACGATTGACAAAAATAAAATTTGTATTATAATAAAAGTGTAAATAAAATAACACAATTCTTCAGGGCGGGGTGTGATTCCCCACCGGCGGTAAAGTCCGCGAGCTTTTTGCTGAATAGGTGAAATTCCTATACCGACAGTATAGTCTGGATGAGAGAAGATATTTTGATTTTTCTTTTTGAAATAATTATAGTCCCTGAAATGGGACTTTTTCTTTTGCCTAGAATTGTGGAGGAGGCAAGATGAATGATAAAGATTATATGAGAAAATGTTTTGAGCTTGCAAAAAAGGCAAGGGGAAAAACTTTAACTAATCCTCTTGTTGGTGCTGTGCTTGTAAAAAATAATGAAATTATTTCTACGGGTTTTCATCATGAGTATGGGAAAACTCATGCGGAAGTTGATTGTTTTAATAATTTGAAAAGTGATTGTGATGGAGCGATTTTGTATGTAAATTTGGAACCTTGCTCTCATTGGGGCAAACAAGGTCCTTGTACTTTGGAAATTATTAAAAGAAATATTAAAAAAGTTATAATTTCAAATATTGATACTAATCCAAAGGTCGATGGTCTTAAAGTTTTAAAAGATAACAATATTGAAGTTGTTACGGGTTTGCTTGAAGATGAAGGAAAAAAATTAAATGAAAAATTTTTCTTCAATGTAAAATATAACAGACCTCTTATTGCATTAAAATTTGCTCAAACTTTGGATGGGAAAATTTCTTCTAATATTAATGATTCTAAGCGGATTTCTAATGAATCATCAAGAGCTTATGTTCATGAATTAAGAAGTGATTATGATGCAATAATTGTTGGAAAAAATACTTTGATTAAGGATGATCCATCTTTAAATTCAAGGATTGAAAACGGTGTTGATCCTGTAAGAATTATTGTGGATACTAATCTTGAAATTGAAAAATATTATATGTTTTATAAGATTTTTAATTTAAAAAGTGATAAGAAAACTTATATAGCAACTTGCAAGGCCTCTAATAATCCTGATTTAAATATAATTAAATGTAAAATGAAAAACAACCATGTTGATTTAAATGATTTGGCAAATAAACTTTACCAAATGAAAATAGGTTCTATTTTGGTTGAGGGTGGCTCAAGTCTTAATTATGGATTTTTAGAAGAAGGCTTGGTTGATAAAATTTATGAATTTATTTCGCCTAAAATAATTAGTGGTTTTGATTCTAAATCTTCTTTTTATGGAAGGGGAGTAGATAAAATTAAGGATGCTTATGAGTTTGAGATTGAAGATGTGAAAAGATTTGATAATGATATTATGATTGAGGCTAAAAATGTTCACTGGAATATCTGAGGAAATGGGCAAGGTAATTTCTTTTAAAAAAATTAATGACCATGTTCAAATTGAAGTTGAAGCAAATATTGTTTTGGAAAATACAAAACTTGGAGATTCTATTATGACTGATGGGGTTTGCCTTACAGTGACAGAAATTACTGATAAAACTTACAAGGCGGATCTTATGAATGAAAGTTTAAAAATGACTAAATTTGATAGGTCAATTGTAAATAAAAATGTAAATCTTGAAAGAGCTTTGAGGCTTTCTGATAGGCTTGATGGTCATATTGTTCAAGGTCATGTTGATGGGGTTGGGAAAATTATAAATATAAATAAAAATGTTTATACAATTTCAGCAAGTCCAGAAATTTGCTCTTTGATTGTGAAAAAAGGCTCAGTTGCTCTTGATGGAATTTCTCTTACTGTTTCTGATGATAAAATTACAAGTTTTGAGGTATCACTTATTCCGGAAACAATAGAAAGAACAAATTTTAAATACAAAAAAATTGGCGATGAAATAAATATTGAAACTGATATTATAAATAGATTTATCCAAAAATCTATGGCAAATAAAAAAGAAGAAAGGTTGGATAAAAACTTTTTATTGGAAAATGGTTTTTAAAAAATATGGAAGAGATAATAAAAGCATTACAAAATAACGAAATAATTATAGTAACTGATGATGAAAATAGGGAAAATGAAGCCGATATGATCTGTGCTGGAGAAAAAGTTACAGGCGAGATGATTAATATTATGGCAAAATATGCAAGAGGTTTGATTTGCACACCGATTGGTAAAAATATTGCTAGACAATTTGACCTAGAAATGATGGTTAAAAATAATACTGACAATCACGAAACAGCCTTTACAGTTTCAATTGACCATGTTGATACAGAAACAGGAATTTCAGCATTTGAAAGAGCACAAACTATAAGGGCACTTGCAGATAATAATACAAAAGCAAGTGATTTTAGAAGACCTGGCCATGTTTTTCCACTTATTGCAAAAGATATGGGAGTTTTGGTAAGAGAAGGCCACACAGAAGCTACAATTGATTTGATGAAAATTGCAAATTTAAAAGAAATTGGTTTATGCTGTGAAATTATGGCTGATGATGGTCACATGCTAAGAGGAAAAGCAGTAGTTGAGCTTGCAGAAAAACTTGGAATGAAAATGACTAGTGTGTCTGAGATAAAAAAATATATAAAAGAAAACAAGTTGGATTTTTCAAAAAATGAAGAAAATTTTTTGGAAAAAACAAATATTATAAATCTTCCGACTGATCATGGAAAATTTAAAGCCATAAGTTTTTATGACAAAGTTGAAAAAAAAGAACACTTGGCTTTGATAAAAGGAGATGTTGATGGAGAAAATATTTTAACTAGAATTCACTCTGAATGTTTGACTGGGGATGTGTTTTCATCAAACAGGTGTGATTGTGGAAATCAACTTCACAAGGCAATGGAGATGATTGATGAAAGAGGAGAAGGAATTATTTTATATTTAAGACAAGAAGGAAGAGGAATTGGATTATTTAATAAAATAAAAGCCTATCATCTTCAAGAAGAAGGTTATGATACGGTAGATGCAAATATAAAACTTGGTTTTGCACCAGACTTGAGAAATTATAAAATAGCTTGTCTAATGCTAAAAGAATTGGGAGTAAAATCAATTGAATTACTTACAAATAATCCTGATAAAATCGAACAAGTGGAAAAATACGATATTAAAGTAAACAAAAGAGTTCCAATAGAAATTCATTCAAATCATATAGATAGGATTTATTTAAAAACAAAAGCTGATAGAATGGGTCACGATTTAAGAGAATTTAAGGAGAATTAGATGAAAGAATATAGTGCAAATTTAGTTTCAAATGGCAAAAAATATGCAATTGTTGTTGCAAGATTTAATCATTTTATAACAGATAGACTTGTAGAAGGCTGTCTTGATACACTAAAAAGACATGAGGTAAAAGATGAAGAAATTGAGCTTGTAAGAGTTCCGGGAGCTTTTGAAATCCCTCTTGCTGCAAAAAAATTAGCTCACAAAGATTATGATGCTGTAATTTGTTTGGGAGCAGTTATAAGAGGAGATACTTCTCATTATGATTATGTTTGCTCAGAAGTTTCAAAAGGAATTGCGAATGTATCACTTGAAAGCGGAAAGCCAATTATTTTTGGAGTTGTTACAACTGATACAATCGAACAAGCTGTTCAAAGAGCAGGAACAAAAGCTGGAAATAAAGGAAGTGATGCAGCAATATCTGCAATTGAAATGGCAAATCTAATGGATCTTATATGAAAATAATTTTTGACTTTGATGGAACTATCCATAAAAGTGACGAAATTTATGAAGAAGCATTTTATGATACTTTAAAAAAATATAAAATAAAAAAACCAAATCTTGATCCAAAATCATATCTTGGAGATCCACCAAGAAAAATTTGGGATGATTTTCTAGACGATTCCTATGATAAAAATAAATTAATAGAATTAACAGGGGATTTGATGATAGAAAATATGAAAGATTTTGGTAGTTTATATGAAGAAACAGAAAAAGTATTAAATATCCTAAAAGAAAAACACGAACTTATAATTTTATCTTCTTGTACAAAAAAATATATAGAAAATGCAAGAAAAATCTATGATCTTGATTTATATTTTAGTAAATATTTAGTAGGAGAAGATTACAATTACAAATCAAAAGCAGAAATAATAAGAATAAATAAAATTAATAATTTTATAATGGTAGGAGATAGGCTATCCGATATAAAGGCTGGTTTTCTAAATAATAATATATCCATTTTTGCAAAATACGGCTATGGTAAAGAAAGTGAGGGAGACCTATCAGATTATAAAATTGAAAAAATCAGTGATTTATTAAAAATAAAGGGATTGTTGTAAATAGATTACAAATCTTAAATTATTTAGAAAAACTCAAAGGAAATTTTTCTAGATTAGCTGGGAAAATTTCCTAAAAGAGTTTTCTAAAATAAAAAGATTATCTATTTTTACAACAATCCATTTTTAGTAGGTTAATATAATTTTAAAGAATTGTTAATTTACACAAAGTTGGCTTATGTTTTTGTAACGGTTAAATAAGATTTTATAAGATTTTTTAATTTTATTGTAGTTATTAAAGATTTTTATTTTTTTATCTTCATTGGCATAGACTTTCCAATATCCATTTATTAGAAATTTATTTCCCTTATTCTCAATAAATCCCATAACATCTTCAAAAGGATAGCCTAAAAAAATACCAATTTCATGTGGGAAATTTTCTTTTTTAAATCTGAATTTTAAATGGTTTATGCATTGATTTAAGTCATTGGTATTATAACCCAATTTACTTAGGAGAGTTTTTGTTTTTGTTTCATTTAATACGTATTTTAGCTTGTGAGGTCTGTATGCATAAATTTGGGCGGAAGATTTATTGTTATTAAGTATTTCCACGTACATATTTTTTTCATTAAGTATTTCATTCCACTCAAAAACCATCTTTTCTATATCAATATTTTCAGAATTTTTAAAAGTAAATAAATTAGCAAGTTTTTGATTCGCTAAAGTTTGTGATGCGTAATCAATTAACAATTCTTCGTTCATACAATTAACCTATGGCTTTAGATAAATCTAATGCCGCCTTTCTACATTCGCTTAAAGCTTCATCATCTGGACTATCATAAGCAATTAGACCATCTCTTACAAGATTTATTCCATCTTCCTTGCATCTATCTTGCCAAATTTCCATCCATTCGCCATCAGCCCATTGGTAAGATCCAAAAATTAAAACAGGTTTGTTAGAAAGATCTTTTTCAATACTTTCAAACATAGGTTCAAATTCAGTTTCTTCCAATTCTTCACTGCCCATAGCAGGACAACCAAATGCAAATCCATCAAAAGAATCAATTGAGTCTTTTGTAAAAGAATTTGGATCTAATAATTCAATTTCTACATCATTTTTTTTAAGTTCTTCTGCAATTTCATTAGCCATAGCTTCTGTGTTACCAGTACCTGACCAATAAACAATAGCAATTTTTTTCATAAATTTCTCCTTAAAAATTTTAAATTTTTCTTTGATACTGATAACCTATATCAATATCTAAGATAATAATACATACTTATAAAAATATTGTCAAGCATTTTTTTAAGAATTTTTTTAAATAAAATAAAAAAATATTGAAAATTAAATATTTTTTTACAAATTAGCGTTTCAATAAAATTATATCTTAATCAAAAAAAGACTTTCAAAGAAATTTTTTAATTTGAAAGTATTATAAAAATTTCATCTGAAAATCCTTTAATTATTATATGCAATTATTTACATATTAGCTGAGCTTATAATTATTTTAAAATATTTACTTCATTAGCTATAGCTAATTTTTTGAATGAAAATATTCCTATAAGTGCTATTAAAATTTCTTCGTTTTCCTCGAAATAAAAATCCATAGCTGGTTCATAATATATTTCTACATTATCAAGTTTTACTTTCTTAAAATTTTTGATTTTTTCTTTACAGTTTGTGTAAACATTAAAATCAATTGCTCCAAGTCCACAGCATGCGCTTTTAGTATCATTATCTGTTTGTATAACTATATTGTCTATTTTTTTATTTTTTATAAATTGTTTTGCGTTTTTATCAAATTTAAATTTCATAGTAATCACCTAATAATATTATACAATTAATTTCATAAATTATTTTGATTTGGGTATACTTTTATTAAGAAAGGTGGTTTGTATGAAAAAAATAATTAATGACAAGGATAAAATTATAAGTCAAATGCTAAATGGTCTTCAAAAAGCTAATGAGGACAAGGTAAAAATTAATGAAGAGTTAAAAATAGTTTACAGAAAAGATCTTCCCATTAAAGGAAAAGTTGGTTTAATTTCTGGCGGTGGAAGTGGTCATGAGCCTGCTCATGCTGGATATGTTGGCGATGGAATGCTTGATTGTGCAATTTGTGGAGAAATTTTTACATCTCCAACTCCGGACCAAGTTTTGGAAGCTATAAAACTTGCTGATTCTGGTCAAGGTGTATTTATGGTTATTAAAAATTACACTGGAGATGTCATGAATTTTGAAATGGCAAAAGATATGGCTGAGATGGAAGGAATTAATGTTGATTATATTATTGTAAATGATGATGTAGCAGTTGAAGATTCCACATACACTACTGGTAGAAGAGGAATCGCTGGAACAATTTTTGTTCATAAGGTTTTGGGAGCTATGGCAAGAAGTGGAAAAAATTTAAACGAAATGAAAGCTATGGCTGAAAAAATTGTAAAAAATATTAAATCTATGGGCATGGCTACTAAGGCTTGCATAAATCCTATTTCTGGAAAAGAAAGTTTTGATTTGTCTGAAGAAGATATGGAAATTGGAGTAGGAATTCATGGAGAGCCTGGTGTAAAACAAGAAAAAATAAAAACAGCTGACGAAATTTCTAAGGAACTTTTAGATCATATTCTTGAGGATTTTGAAAACCTAGATGGGGATTTTGTTTTAATGGTTAATGGCATGGGTCAAACTACTGAAATGGAATTGTTTATTGTAAATAATTTTGCAAGTGATTATTTGAAAGAAAAAAATATTAATATCAAAAAAACTTTCTTGGGTAATTATATGACAAGCATGGATATGGCAGGTTTTTCATTAACACTTTTTAAAGTTGATGATGAAATTTTAAAATTGCTTGAAGAAAATGTAGATATAGTTAGGGGTTAACATGGATATAGAAAAAGTTAAGTCAAAGGTAATAGCTTTATCAAATATAATTATTGAAAATGAAGAATATTTGACAGATCTTGATAGGGCAATTGGCGATGGAGATCATGGTTTTAATATGGCAAAAGGTTTTAACAAAGTGAAAGATGCCATGAATGATGATTACAAAGATTTGAAAACACTTTTTAATAAGATTGCTATGACTTTGATTTCTAATGTTGGAGGAGCTAGTGGGCCATTATATGGAACATTTTTTATGAAATTTGCTCAAGCTTTTGATGGAGATATTGAATTGGATAAAAATTCATTTTCAAAAGCTTTTTCTGATGGAGTTGATGGAGTAATAATGAGAGGCAAGGCTCAAGTTGGAGATAAAACTATGGTTGATGTTTTATATCCTGTAGCAGAGGCTTTAAAAAATGATTTGAGTTTTGAAGAAATTCTTAAAATTGCAGAAGAAAAAATGGAAAAAACAAAAGAAATTAAGGCTAGAAAAGGAAGAGCTGCCTATCTTGGGGATAGGTCAATTGGACATATTGATCCAGGTGCATATTCTTCATATTTGTGTATAAAAAGTATAGCGGGAGATTTGAATGATTAATTTATTGATAGCAAGCCACAGCAAAAAATTGGCTGAAGGTTTAAGAGAAATTCTCATTCAAATGGCTCCAAATGTAAATATTTTGGTAAGCGGCGGAGATAAGGATGGAAATATTGGCTCAAATTTTGATGAAATTAATCAAATCATAAATGAATATGCTACAAATGATGGTTTGGTTATATTTTTTGATTTGGGTTCTTCTATGATGAATTGTCAAATGGCAATTGATATGTTAGATGATGAAGAAAAATCCAAAGTTTATCTTGCTGGAACACCAATTGTTGAAACAAGTGTTCAAATTGCTGTTGAAGCATCAGCAGGACAAAGTTTGGATGAAATAGTTGAATATTTAAACGAATATCCAGTAAATAAATTAGAAAATTAATCTAAGCTGATTACAAATTCATAAATATCATTTTTTGAAAAAGTGGTGGATTTTCTCAAGGATTTTACAATATCCTTAGTTGATTCGCCATTTTTTTTCATTTGTAAAATTTGTTCTTTGTATGATGAAATATCTATAGATTCATCTTCATTATTTTTTTCCAAAATAAGAACAAATTCTCCTTTTAAAGTAAGCTCATCTGTGTTTATATCTTTTATATCAAAAATTTGATATTGTTCGAATTTTTTGCTTAATTCACGGGTAATCGCCAATTTTCTATTAGGAAATTCTATTTTAAAATCATTGATTGTATTTTCTAAGTTGTGAGGAGTATCAAATAAAATTGAGGTTTTATTTTCATTTTTTAGCTCTTCATATAATTTTTTCTTATCAGAATTTTTTTTGGGAATAAAACCATAAAAAGCAAATCTATCATTATCAAAGCCACTTGCAATTAAGCCTGTAAGAATTGATGATGGACCTGGTAAAACAGTATAAGAAATATTATTTTTAATGCATTCTTTAATTAGAATATGACCTGGATCAGAAATTCCTGGCATTCCTTGGTCAGTTATAATTGCGTAACTTGTACCTTCTTGGGCGTTTTTAATAATTTCCTGTGATTTTTGCTTTTCATTAAATTTATGGTATGAGGTTAGTTTTTTATTTATTTCAAAATAATTTAAAAGTTTTTTACTTTCTCTAGTATCTTCGCAAGCGATAATGTCTACATTTTTTAAAACATTGATAGCCCTCAATGTCATATCGTCTAAATTTCCTATGGGAGTTGGTACAAAATATATACTATAATCCATTTATTTCTTTGACCTCCTTTGTATAATTATTATTTTCATCATATATTATAAGGGGATTTTCAAATTTTAATCCGTCATTTGCATTTTTTACAAACTCCATTAAAATAAAAACAGGTTTTTCAAATGCTTTTGATTGAACAAATTTTATTCTTTTCAACTTTAAATTTCCACTTTCTTTTATAATATCAACAAGCCTTTCGGGTTTATGAATCATAAATAATTTTCCCCTATCATTTAGGCATTTATTAGAAAATTTAAAAATATCAGAAAGATTCATTTTGATTTCTTGTCTAGACAAAAGAAATTCTTCCTTTTCATTTTTTATATTAGCTCCTTTTTTATAATAAGGAGGATTTGTAATAATATAATCACAAAAACTATTAGGAAAATTTACCTTATTTAAGTCCTCATTAATAACTTCAATATTATCAATTCCATTTAATTTTATATTTTCTTTCAAAAGATTAGCTTTTTCTTTTTGAATTTCAATAGAAAAAACTTTACTTAAATTGTAATAATAAGAACAAGCAAGAGATAATATCCCACTGCCAGAGCCAATATCAATTAAACATTTATTCTTTTTCATTTTTGAAAAATTTGCAAGTAAAATAGAATCAATTCCAAAAGAATAAGACTTATCTACGTGTTTCATATATAAATTTGTTTTTGGTATGTAATCTAATTTTTCCATAGTTAAATTATATAATAATGAAAAAAATAAGCAATAAAATCTATTTTGTTATTTAAAATAAAGAATTTACTTGAATCAATGAACTTACTAATCTATAATTATATTAGTAAATTAGGAGGTTAGAATGAAATATTTTGGAACAGATGGATTTAGGGGAGAAGCTAACCAAGATCTTACCCTTTATCATGCAATTAAAATTGGAAGATTTTTAGGATATTATTTTAATAAAGAAAAAAACGGAAATGGAAAAATTGTAATAGGAAAAGACACAAGAAGATCATCATATATGTTTGAAGATGCCTTATCAGCAGGAATTACTTCATCAGGCTCTGATGCATATCTTCTTCATGTAACAACAACTCCTTCAGTATCTTATGTAGTTAGAAGTGAAGATTTTGATTGTGGTGTAATGATAACAGCAAGCCACAATCCATACCATGATAACGGAATAAAAATTATAAATTCTGATGGAGAAAAAATGGATGACGAATTTTTGCAAAAATTAGAAGAATATATTGATGCTGATATTAAAGATATTGATTTAAAAATTGGAGAAGAAATCGGAAGAACTCATGATTTTGTTGGTGGAAGAAATAGGTACACAGCATTTTTAATTCAAACTGTATCAAAATCTTTTAAAGGCAAAAAAGTAGGACTAGATTGTGCAAATGGAGCTGCATCATCAATAGTAAAAAGTGTTTATGATGCGCTAGGAGCAGAAACCTACGTAATAAATAATAATCCAGATGGCTTTAATATAAATGTAGATTGTGGTTCAACACACATTGAAGTTTTACAAAAATACGTAAAAGAAAATAAACTTGATTGTGGATTTGCTTATGATGGAGATGCTGATAGGTGTATAGCAGTCGACGAAAATGGTGAAGTTGTTGACGGAGATGCTATTCTTTATATTTGTGGAAAACACATGAAAGAAGAAGGATATTTAGAATCAAATACAATTGTAACAACAATAATGTCAAATATAGGCTTATACAAAGCACTTGATAAAATAGGAATAAATTATAGCAAGACAAAAGTTGGAGATAAATATGTCCACATAGAAATGAGCGAAAATGGATATGAACTTGGTGGAGAACAATCAGGTCATATTATTTTTTCAAAATATGCAAACACAGGAGATGGAATTTTAACTTCACTTAGATTAATGGAAGCTATGATAGATAACAAAACAAGCCTATCAGAATTGAGAAGAGATTTAAAAATTTATCCACAAGTTTTAAAAAATGTAAGAGTTAATGATAAAAAAGCTGTATTAAATGATGAATCTATAAAAAATATTATAGAAAAAGAAAGTAAAAGTCTAAAAGATACAGGAAGAATTTTAGTTAGAGAAAGCGGAACAGAACCATTGATTAGGGTAATGGCAGAGGCAGAAACAGAAGAAATCGCTGATAAAAAAGTAAACAATATAGTAGAAGCAATAGAAAAAAGCGGGCTTTAATTAATGAAAGATTATCTTACAGGTAGAGAAATAAATATAAAAGAAGCTGTACTTGTAGTAGGAAATAAAATATATTCAAAAAAATCTTATATAAGCATGGACACAAGAAAATTAGAAGGATATCCGCCAAAAATATTTTATGATAAAAATAAAAATTATTTGGGGAAAATGTATGACGAAGGAGTATATGAGCTTTTAGATATAGAAGAAATACTTCTTGATTATAGCGACTCATGTTTTTCTAATCACGACTTAGATGATCTTAGAGATTTTTTAATAAATAAAAGAAAAAAACTTTATGAAAGCCTAGAAAAAAGTCAATAAAAAATATTGACAATATTGTAATTTGATGGTAATATATGTGTTTGTATGGGACTATCCATATAAATTAGGAGGTGTTTTAATGGCAGATAAAGTAAAACTAGAATGCACAGTTTGCAAAAATAGAAATTACGATACTACAAAAAACAAAAAGAACACTCAAGAAAGACTTGAGCTTAAAAAGTATTGTCCTTTCTGTAAAAAACACACTGTTCATAAAGAAACAAAATAGTAAGGAGTTTTAAAATGGCTAAGAAAAAAGATGGATTTTTTAAATCTGTAAGTAGAGAATTCAAAAAAATCACATGGCCAACAAAAAATGAAACTTTAAATTACTCATTACTTGTTATTATTGTCAGTGTGATTACAGGACTTCTCATTTGGTTATTAGATATAGTCTTTGGAAACATGCTTGGATTTTTGATGTAGGTAAGATATGACTGATTTATCTAATAACAATAATTCAAATGAACCAAACAATACTAAAGAAGAAATTGATTCTAAAGATTCAGAAAAACAACCAAGATGGTATGTAGTTCACACATATACTGGCTACGAAAATAGGGTCAAAGATAAGATCCAAATGATGATAGACAACGAACAAAATCCTGATATCATCGATGTAACAGTGCCAGAAGAAGAGTATGTTGAAGTAAAAAATGAATCAAAGAAACTTAAAACAAGAAAATTATTCCCAGGTTATGTAATGGTAAAGATGAATATTACTAACAGATCTTGGTATATAATTAGAAATACTCAAGGCGTCACAGGCTTTGTAGGACCAGATTCTAAACCTGTTCCATTAACAAAAAGAGAGGTAAGAAAATTTGGTATTAAAGAAGATAAGCCTGTACTAAATATTAATATAAATGTAGGAGATAATATAAATATTATCCAAGGACCATTTAAAGATTTAGTAGCTGAAGTAAAAGAAGTTGATACAGACAAACAAATAATTAAAGCTTTAATTGATATGTTTGGAAGAGATACAATTATTGATTTAAGTTTCGAGGATATTGAGACAATTTAAACTGGCTTACGTAATGTAAGTGGGAGGGGATAACCCGCCAAAAACCACAAAGGAGGATTTAATATGCCAGCAAAAGAAAAAGAAGTACAAGCAAAAGTTAAATTACAAGTACCAGCAGGAAAAGCTACACCAGCACCTCCAGTAGGTACAGCACTAGGACCACACGGAATCAACATCATGGAATTCGTGCAAGCATTTAATGCTAAAACAGCTGACCAAGCTGGAATGATAATACCGGTTGAAATGACAATTTATAAGGATAGATCATTTGATTTTATCACCAAAACACCACCAGCACCAGTATTAATCAAAAAAGCTATAGGACTTGAAAAAGCAAGTGGAGAACCAAACAAAAATAAAGTTGGTTCAATAAAACTTGAACAAGTAAAGGAAATAGCTGAAACTAAGATGCAAGATTTAAATGCTGCAAGCCTAGAAGCTGCAATGAGCATGATAAAAGGCACATGCAGAAGCATGGGAATTACTGTAGAGGAATAAGTGGAAGAGGAAACTCGTTATACCACAAGGAGGCAACATGGCTAAAAAAGGTAAAAAATATATAGAATCAAAAAAATCTTTTGATACTCAAAAAGAATATGAATTATCAGAAGCATTAGATATAGTTGAAAAAACTGCAAAAGCAAACTTTGACGAAACTGTAGAATTACACGTAAGATTAGGTGTAGATTCAAGACATGCTGACCAACAAGTAAGAGGTACTGTTGTACTTCCACACGGAACTGGTAGAGATGTTAAAGTACTTGCAATTGTAAAAGATGATAAAGTTGAAGAAGCTTTAAATGCAGGTGCAGACTATGCAGGTAGTGAAGAATATACAGATAAAATCCAAAAAGAAAACTGGTTGGATTTTGATGTAATAGTAACAAGCCCTGACATGATGGGACAAGTAGGTAGACTTGGTAGAGTTTTAGGACCTCAAGGATTAATGCCAAACCCTAAATCAGGAACTGTAACAAATGATATTGCAAACGCAATTAAAGAAGTAAAAGCAGGTAAAGTAGAATACAGAACAGATAAAAACAATCTAGTTCACGTGCCAACTGGAAAAGTTTCATTTGGTAAAGAAAAATTATCAGACAACTTAAAAGCTTTAATCACTGCTATTGTTAAAGCAAAACCAGCTTCAGCAAAAGGAAAATATTTAAGATCAATTACTATTGCTTCAACAATGGGTCCTGGAGTAAAATTATCTTCAGCAAGAGCAATGGACTTGGTTGAAAAATAAAAAAATATTTGACAACATATTTATCAAGTGATATACTATCATAGTCAAATAAATAGGCTACCAAAGACTACGGAGACTTAATAGTTTAATTATTCCGTATAGGTGGGAATAAGAATCTACATCCCCACCGATGTAGGCATAATAATTATGCCTAATTGTGGGGATTTTTATATACCTACCAAAAGCCATAGGAGGTGAAATATGTCTGAAAAAGCTATACAACAAAAACAAGTAATTGTTAATGAAATAGTTAAAAAAATTGAAAATGCTAAATCAGTTACTCTTGTAGAATTTGATAAAATGGATGTAAAAGAAATTACTGATTTACGTAACAATTTTAGAGATGCAAATACTGAATACAAAGTATACAAAAATACTATGATGAGATTTGCATTCCAACAACTTGGATTTGACCAATTTACAGAAGAGCTAAAAGGTTCTAACGCATTAATTTTTTCAAATGAAGAAATGGTTGATGGACCAAAAGTAGCAAGAAAATACATCGATAAAGACGATGCAAACAAAGATAAGCTTATAATTAAATCTGGTGTAGTTGATGGAAACTATCAAACTCCAGACGAAATGTTAGCAATTGCAAAATTACCAGGACAACAAGAACTTGCTTCAATGCTTGTTAATACATTACAAGCACCAATTAGAAAACTTGCTGGTGATTTATCACAAATCAATGCAAAACTTGTTTATGCACTTGATGCAGTTAGAGAAAAAAAAGAAAACGAAGCAGCTTAATATAAGAATAATTTAAATTAAAATATCGGAGGATTAAAAATGTCAGAAAAAGTAACAAACTTATTAGAAGAAATTAAAGAACTTACAGTATTAGAACTATCAGAATTAGTAAAAGCATTAGAAGAAGAATTTGATGTAACAGCTCAAGCTACAGTAGCAGCAGCTCCAGTAGCTGCAGCAGGAGCAGCTGAAGCAGGTGCAGCAGAAAAATCAGAATTTGATGTTGTATTAAAATCAGCAGGTGCTTCAAAAATTAACGTAATCAAAGTAGTTAAAGAAGTTACAGGTCTTGGATTAAAAGATGCTAAAGCATTAGTTGATGGAGCTCCAAAACCAGTTAAAGAAGGCGTAGCTAAAGACGAAGCTGAAGAATTAAAATCAAAATTAGAAGAAGCTGGTGCAGAAGTAGAATTAGCATAGTTTCTATTTATAAAAAGGCTCAATTGAGCCTTTTTTTCTTTGCGAAGATTGACACTTATTAGTTTATAATGTATATTAAAAATGAAGGATTTTAATTTTGGAAAGAGGAGAATATGAAAGAAATTATTGATTCTCTTGAAAATGTCGATCAAAATAAAAAATTTGAGATTGAAAAACATGTACTAAAAAAACATGGGATTAGAGTTAGTCATCAAAGGCTAATGATACTAGATTTTCTTGTGAATAATAGAAATCATCCAACAGCTGATGATATTTATAAAAATTTAAAATCTTATGATCCTATTATATCTCAGGCAACGGTTTATAATACTTTAAATTTATTTGTTGAAAATAATATAGTAAGTGAATTAGATTTTAATCAACCAAGAAAAAGATATGATTTTTATCAAAAAAATCATTCTCATTTTATTTGCGAAAAATGTGGAAATATTCTGGATTTAAATGTTGACATCGACAATCTAAAATTAGAAGAATTAGAAGGCTATAAAATAAATAGTGTAGATATAACAATTAGAGGAATTTGTCCTAATTGTAAAAAATAAAAGAAGGCGATAAATTATTTTTTATTTATCGCCTTCTTTTGTTATTTAATTATTTCAAAAACAAAATAAACAAGGGCATATATTATTATCTGGTGGGAGAGGTAAATTTTTAGGGAATTTTGACCTATTTTCGCAAGGAAAGAATTTTTGCCGTAATGATTATAAAAATTTTTTTCTATTAAAATTTTTCCTATGATATAACCGCTCATATAAGCAAAAAACCACGGAATAATTGGGAAATAATCCGTTGAATGAAAGCTATTTGATGGAAATCCTAGAATAAATAAATTTTTATTATATAAAGAAAGCTCTATATTTTTACTTAAAAATTTTCCGCTAGGTAGGCTATAAGTTATAGCAAATAAGATAATAAAAATAAGTAGTAGGTTTTTGTTTATTTTTATATTTTTTTGTAAAAAAGATATTAGTATCATTGATAGACCAAGACCGTTTAGTACACCAAAAATTATTAGTTGGTCGACTACAAAAAAATATGTTATTAAAGTAATTAAAATTCCTAAGATTGAAATTATTATTCCACGTTTTAAATTCATTTTCCAATTAAGAAAATTTGAGCTGATTCCTGAAATTATGAAAAATGATATGGCTATGGATAATTGCCAAATTTTATTTATATAAATATTATTGTACCAGTCAAGCCTTGTGTATAGGTTTATATCATAACAAAGATGAAATAATACCATAGATATTATTGTAAAGCCTCTGTACTTATCTAGTGTGTAGTTTCTTTTCATTTTCTTTCCTTTAAAATAAGAGTGTCTATTATTATTTTACTTTATTTTTTATTATAATATAATATTTGTGTTAAGAAAGAGGTAGAAATGATTAAAGATAAAGATTATTATTTGGATTGGATTTATGGAAGAGGAAATTCTGCTGGCAAAAGGAGAGATTTATCTGCTATTAGGGCTTTATTAAATGAACTTGGAAATCCTCAAGATAAAATAAAGGTTATTCATATAGCAGGAACAAATGGAAAGGGTTCTACTGCAAATTATATTGCAAATACCCTAGCAAAAACATCTAAGTGTGGATTATTTACTTCTCCTTATATGGTTGAAATAAATGAAGAAGTACAAATAAATGGAAAAGCAATTAGTGATGAGGAGTTTTTTTCATATATTGACTTAATTAAACCTGTTTGTGAGAAATTGGATAAAATTGATTTAAAAAATACTTATTTTGAGGTTATGACAGCTCTTATGTATAAGTATTTTTATGACAAAAAAGTTGATGTATGTGTTGTTGAAACAGGTTTGGGAGGAAGATTGGATTCTACAAATATTGTACAAAAACCTCTTGCTTCAATTATTACAACAATATCAATGGACCATACAAATATTTTGGGTAATACTATTGAAGAAATTGCTTGGAATAAGGCGGGAATTATTAAAGAAAATGTGCCTGTATTTATTTACCCTCAAGTTAAAGAAGCACTTGATGTCATTTTAAAAGAAGCGAATGAAAAAAAATCTAGGATTTATAAATTTGATTTTGATGATATAAAAATAAAAACTCAAAATTATAACTACAATGAATTTGATTTTAGAAATTATAAAAATATAAAAACTTCTTTAATAGGAAAGGTTCAAATTTATAATGCTTGCAATGCTATAAATTTTTTGGATTATTTTAAAGAGGAATTTTTCTTGGATGAGAATATTATTAAAGAGGGGATATTTGAAAGTAAAAATTCGGGAAGGATGGAGCTTATTTCCAAAAACCCAAGGGTTTTAATAGATGGAAGTCATAATAAAGAATCTATAGATGCTTTAATTAAATCCTTAAAATTATTCAAATATAATAGGCTTATAGTAGGTTTTTCTGTTTTAAAAGATAAGGATTATGATTATATTATAGAAAATTTGTCGTCTGTAGCTGATGAAATGGTTATAACAAAAGTTGATAATCCAAGAGCATTTGATTTAGGTGAATTGGAAAAAATTGTTGGAGAAAAATTTGCAAGTGTTAAGGCAATAGATGATATAAAAAATGCTTACGAATATACAAAACAAATATCTAAAGAAAATGATTTGGTTTTGTGGTGTGGATCTCTTTATTTGATTGGAGAAATAATCAAATATGAAAAAATGAATAAAGATATATGAAACTATTATATTTATAAGAAATACCAGATTTTAAATTGTTAAATCTGGTATTTTTTATTATTAAAAAAAAAGATTTATCTAAAAACAAGTAAATGTTTTAATATTTATTGATTATGATAAATAAATATGATAGTTAGATAAAATTAAGTGAAAAAATATAATTATAGCAATTAAATAACAAATATGATTCAATCTTTTAGATTGATTGCTCAACATTACAATATTATTGACAATCTTAGTTAAAACCTGTATGGTTTGAATTGGAGGTATAATTATGAGTGAAAAAAAGAAAAAGAAATTTAAGTTTCCTTCAGCTTTTACTGTACTATTTATAGTTTTAGTATTAGCTTCTATTTTAACTTACCTAGTACCAGCAGGTTCTTATGATAGGTTAGAATATAATAAGGAAGAAAATGTATTCATAAGAAGTGGAGTTGATGGAGAGGAAGAAAAACTTCCTGCAACTCAAGATGTTTTGGATAAGTTAAAGATAACTGTTCCATTAAAAAGCTTTGTAAAGGAAGATATTAAAAAGCCTGTAGCTATACCAGGATCTTACCACAAGCTTGATCAACAACCACAAGGTTTTCTAAAGGTAGCTAGAGCACCAATTGATGGTGTAGCTGATTCTATAGGAATTATTGTTTTTGTATTGCTACTTGGTGGTTGTATTGGAGTTTTAAATAAGACAGGTACTTTTGATGCGGGAATTGCTGCTTTGTCAAAATTAACAAAAGGAAAAGAATTTTTGATGGTTGCAATTTTATCAAGTATTGTTGCTCTTGGTGGAACAACTTTTGGAATGGCAGAAGAAACAATTGCCTTTTATCCTATTTTAATGCCAATATTTTTAGCATCAGGATTTGATGCTATGGTAACAATTGCTGCAATTTATATGGGCTCATCAATAGGAACAATGTTTTCAACAACAAATGCTTTCTCAGTAGTAGTTGCATCAAATGCTGCAGGAATTTCTTTTAAAGAAGGAATGGGTGTAAGAATTATAAGCTTAGTTTTAGCTCAAGCTATTTCTCTTTGGTATATCTATAGATATTCTAAAAAAGTTAAAAAAGACCCATCAAATTCTATAATTGCAGAAGATATGCCAAGAATTAAAGATCAATATCTAAAAGATTATGATCCAGATAATGTAGCACCATTTAATTTTAGAAGAATTGCAATGCTTGTTGTATTTATGCTAGCATTTCCTATAATGATTTATGGTGTTATGAATCTAGAATGGTGGTTTGAAGAAATGTCAACCTTGTTCTTAGTAGTTGGAATTTTATTGATTATCCTATCAGGTTTAGAAGAACAAGATGCAGTTGGATCATTCTTAGATGGAGCAGCAGATCTAGTATCAGTTGCCTTAATCATAGGAGTAGCTAGAGGAATTAATATAATTTTAGATGACGGAATGATTTCAGATACAATGCTTTATGGAGCATCTAATATTATTAGCGGAATAAATGGAGTATTATTCTCATCAGTACAAATGATTTTATTCTCATTCTTGGGAATTTTTATTCCTTCATCATCAGGACTTGCTACTTTGTCAATGCCAATTATTGCTCCACTTGCAGATACAGTTTCTCTTGGAAGAGATGTTGTAGTATCAGCATACAATTTTGGACAAGGTTGGATGGCAATAATAGCTCCAACAGGTTTAATTTTGGCAACTCTCGAGATGGTAGATGTCTCATATAATAAATGGATTAAATTTATTGCACCATTAATGGGAATATTGTTAGTATTAGCCATAGTTATGTTAGGAATACAAACTGTAATTTAGAAATGGAGAATCTATGCTAGACAAATTTTTGAAATATGTTAAATATGATACTCAAAGTGACGACAAAAACGAATCATGCCCATCAACACCAGGACAAATGAAACTTGCAAAAGTTATCGTTGAGGATTTAAAAGAAATAGGGATTGAAAATGCTCATGTAGATGAAAATGGATATGTTTATGCATCAATTGAGGGAACAGTAAAAAATGTTCCTACAATTGGTTTCATTTCTCACATGGATACAGCTTTGGAATTAACAGGTAAAAATGTTAATCCTCAAATTATTGATTCATACAAAGGTGGAGATATAATTCTAAACGAAAAATACAAATTAAGCGAAGAAGAATATCCATTTTTAAAAGAATTAGTAGGACATAAATTAGTTACAACCGATGGAACAACCTTGCTTGGAGCAGATGACAAGGCTGGAATTGCTATAATTATGGAAATAGCAAAATATTTCATGGAAAATAGAGATTTAAAATTCGGAGATATAAAAATAGGATTTACACCAGATGAAGAAATTGGTAGAGGAGCAGATCTATTTGATGTAGAAAAATTTGGAGCTGATTTTGCCTATACAATTGATGGGGGACCTGTTGCAGAGTTAGAATATGAAAACTTCAATGCAGCAACAGCAAAAATTCATATCGAAGGAAAATCAGTTCATCCAGGAGCTGCAAAAAATGTTTTGATAAATGCTCTTCTAGTAGGCCAAGAATTAAATTCAATGCTTCCTGTAAATGAAAGACCAGAATATTCAGAAGGATATGAAGGATTTTTTATGCTAGATGAAATTTATGGAACATCTGCTGAAGTTGATATTGTTTATTTGATAAGAGATTTTTTCACAGACTCATTTAATGAAAAGAAAAAATTATTAGAAGAAATAGTAAATTTCCTAAATAAAAAATATGATGATATAATAGATTTAAAAATAGAAGATTCTTATTACAATATGAAAGAAAAAATCGAGCCATGTATAGAAATTGTTGAGCTTGCCAAAGAATCAATCAAAAAAGCAGGCATGGATCCAATTGTAAAACCTGTAAGAGGTGGAACAGATGGAGCAAGTCTTTCATATAAAGGACTTCCAACACCTAATCTTTTTACAGGAGGATACAATTTCCACGGTAGATATGAAATTTTATCAGTAGATATAATGGAAAAATCACTCGAAGTTCTAAAAAATATTGTAGAGTTAAATGCTAAGGAGAGTAAATAATGGAAAAATTACAACCAGAAAGAGTTTTTTATTATTTTTCAAAATTAATGGAAATTCCAAGACCAAGCTTTCACGAAAAAAAAGTTTCTGATTTTTTAGTAAAAACAGGAAAAGAATTAAATCTTGAAACATATCAAGACGAAAGTTTAAATGTGATTTTGAAAAGAAAAGCATCAAAAGGATATGAAAATGCACCAAAAGTAATTTTGCAAGGGCACATGGATATGGTTGCATCAAAAACAGAAGATTCAAACCATGATTTCTTAAAAGATTCAATAATTCCAGTAATTGATGGAAAATATTTAACTGCAAAAGATACAACTTTAGGAGCAGACAATGGAATTGCTGTTGCAATGGGATTAGCTTTGCTTGAAGATGAAAATTATGTTGGACCACAAATTGAATTATTAGTTACCACAGAAGAAGAAACTTCAATGGCAGGAGCTTTGAACTTGGCAGATGATGTACTTGAAGGAGAATATTTAATAAATATAGACTCAGAAGAAGAAGGAGTCTTAACAGTTGGTTCTGCTGGTGGAATTACAATTTTTGTAGAAGAAAAAATTGGAAAAGAAGAACAAAAAGATGGTTATGAAATAAAAGTTTCAGGCTTACTAGGTGGACATTCAGGAATGGATATAAATGATAATAGAGGAAATGCTCTAAAAGTATTTGCATCCATTTTAGATAATTTAAATTCAGATATAACAATAGGAGAATTTACAAGTGGAAGTCTTGATAATATAATTCCATCATCAGGAAGCGTGAAAGTTTATGGAGCAAAATTAGAAGAATTAGAAGAAGCTAAGAAAAATACTCTAGATAAATTTAAAGATGTAAAAGGCGAATTAAAAATAGAAATTAACCAAGCATGCGGAAAAAGTTATTCAAAAGAATTATCAGAAAAAATAATAAAAATGATAGCAAATGTAGCTTGTGGAACAAATACTATGATGAAAGATGGAGAAACAGTAGAATCCTCAGATAATTTAGCCTTAATAAAAGAAGAAGACGGATTTATTAAAAGTGAAATTTCTCTAAGATCTTCAGATAATGACGCACTAGAAGAATTATCCAAAAAAATCAGGACAGTTATAGAAGATTTAGGAATTAATTATAGAATTGATTCAATATATCCAGGTTGGGAATACAAAGAAGATTCAAAACTTAGACCACTAGCTCAAAAAGTTTACAAAGAATTTGAAGGAAAAGAATTCGATACAATAGTAATACACGCTGGACTAGAATGCGGAGCATTTTATGAAAAATATCCAAATCTAGATATAATTTCAATAGGACCAAACATAACAGGAGCTCACTCCCCAGAAGAAAAAGTTGAAATAGAATCAGTACAAAGAGTGTATGCATATTTAAAACAATTACTAAAAGAAATTAAATAAGCTAGTAAAAAATAATTTTTAAGAGATGATGTTGGGAATAGATAAAACTATTTTACGCATCATCTTTTTTATTATCTCTTAGAAAACATTATTATATAATATATCTTTACAAATAATATAATAATGCTATAATAAAATCAAGAGGTGATAATATGGCACAAATAAATTTAAGAGTAGATGATGATGTAAAAAAACAAGCGGAATTAGTATGCAATGATATAGGAATTTCTTTATCAAGTGCTATAAATATTTATTTGAAAAAATTAGGTAGAGAATACAGAATCCCTTTTGATGTTTCAGTAGATCCATTTTATAGTAAAAAAAATATTGAATATCTTGAAGAAAAATTTAGCGAGTATAAAAAAGGAAATATGAAACTTATTGAAAATGAGATAATTGAAGATGAAAATTAGAAGTTTGAAATGGGATTTTGACGCATGGAATGATTATCTATATTGGCAAAAAGCAGATAAAAATAACTTTAAAAGAATTAATCAACTAATTAAAGATATAAAAAGAAATCCATTTGAGGGAATAGGAAAACCAGAACCCTTAAAAGAAAATTTAAAAGGATTATGGAGTAGGAGAATAGATAAAGAGCATAGACTTGTATATTTTATAGATGATGATAGCCTTGTAATTTTCCAATGTAAGGGTCATTATAAATAATTTTAATTATCGTGAGTATTAAAATTTTACTCACGATTTTTTTATTTGGATAATGATAATTTAGAAAGTAGAAATGGTAATTTGCTAATTTATAAAAACTAATATAAATTAGCATAAAAATTATATCAAATATTAGATGGTAATATAAAAATATTTAAGTGTTATAATCGTAAAATAGAGGCTTTTACTGGCCCTCCACAAATGCGGAAGGTAGAAAAGCCTCTATTGTTAATATACTGCAACAATATGTTAAATAAAATTAAGAGATAAAGAATTGTTATAATTGTAAAAAATTTTTGATTTTCTCTATTGGTTTGTTATGACAAAAAGCTTTGAAAAAGCAAGGCTTTAAATATTTATGGTGGAGATGACGGGATTTGAACCCGTGTCCGCACAAGTTTTAATAAAAGCATCTACAAGTTTAGTAAGTATTTAATTTTCATCTAGCACTTATCTACTTACAAATAACTTACTAGACTAGCTTAATATATACTAAATATACTCAAAGCTTTGTATATTAGTTGCCACATAAAATTATGAAACAAATAAAAACTACTGTGGCTTAATTTTTATTTGCTGCTTGCCTAAATTAGGCAGCTAATGCGAATTGTCTTTCGCTATTATTGTTTGCATTTATATTTAATTTTCAATTTTACGAATTGATAAACGACTTGCAACTTAAATCTTAACAAGCACGTCGAAACCAAAACATCCCCATTTAATCAATATAAATATTATACTAAAATTTATTTTTATGTCAAAATCTTAATTTTTTATAAAATTATTTATAGTAAATTAAATTATTATTTTTTGGGTATTATTATATTAAGTCATTCAGATTTTTTTAATCATGAAGTAATAGGAGGATTTATGAGAAATAATAATAAAATTGCAGCTATGCTTCTTGCTGGTGGTCAAGGATCTAGATTAAAAGCTCTTACTAAAGAAATGGCAAAACCTGTAGTTCCTTTTGGTGGAAAATATAAAATTATAGATTTTGCTTTGTCAAATGCAACTAATTCTGAAATTAGAGATATTGGTGTTTTAACTCAATATAAACCTCAATTATTAAATAAGCACTTGGGTATTGGTGCTGCATGGGATTATGATAGAAATTTTGGTGGTTTAAGAATTTTAACTCCTTACTACACAGAAGAAGGTGGAAGATGGTTTGAAGGTACTGCTGGAGCAATTTTTGTAAATATTAATTATCTTGATAGTATTGACCCAGAATATGTTTTGATTTTATCTGGAGATCATATTTACAAAATGGATTATACAAAACTTCTTTCTGAGCACATGCAAAAAGGTGCTGATGCGACTATTGCAGTTATGGAAGTTGATTGGGATGAGGCATCTAGATTTGGTATTATGAATACTGATGATGAGGGAAGAATTGTAGAGTTTGAAGAAAAACCTGAAAATCCTAAATCTAATCTTGCTTCAATGGGAATTTATATTTTTAATTGGAAAGTTTTAAGACAGGCTTTGATTGAAGATCATAATAATTCAGAGTCTACAAATGATTTTGGTCATGATATTATTCCTTACTTACTAAATAATAATAGAGATTTATTTGTTTATAAATTTGATGGATATTGGAAGGATGTAGGAACTGTAAAATCTTATTGGCAAGCTAATCTTGATTTAATTGATCCTGAAAACCCTCTAAATATTCAAGATGATTCTTGGAAAATATATACAACTGCATTAAATTTGCCTCCTCATAGAGTTGGTAAAAATGGTGTTTTAAATGATGCGCTAATAAATGAGGGATGTATTATAGATGGAGAGGTTAATAATTCTGTATTGTTTTCAAATGTAAAAATTGAAAAAAATGCTTGTGTAAATAATTGTGTAATATTATCAGGGGTTACTATAAAAGAAGGTGTAAAAGTATATAATTCTGTAATTACTGAAAATATGGAAATCAGTGAAAATATTGGAGATAAAAATTCTACATCAGTTTATCTTGTAAGTGAAGATGGGATAGAGGAGGATTAGTATGCAAAATATACTTGCTTTAATTTATAGTTCAGAATTTGATGAAAAAAATTATGATACACTTTGTAAATATAGACCTGATTATATGCTACCTTTTGGTTGTAGGTATAGGGTGATAGATTTTACTTTATCTAATATAACAAATCACAATATATCAAGTGTTATTTTATATGGTGGAGAACCTCTAAGATCAACTCTTGATCATGTAGGAGATGGAAGAAACTGGGAATTAAATAGAAGAAGTGGTGGTTTGATGATTAATCCGCCAGTATATTTAAGGTCAAGACTTGCTAATGAAATAGAAACCTACTACAATACGATGAAACATTTTATGAAAAATAAACGTGAATATGTTTATATAACAAATCCAATGTATATTAGTAAAGTAAATATTTCAGATGCCTACGAAAAAATGCAAGATGAAAATTTAGATGCTTTAATTTTTACTCAAAAAAAGAATGATGAGTATGGCTATTATTTGAATAGAAGAATTATTAATACTGACGAAAATGAAAATCCAGTTAGTGTTGGAATTAATCTTGGACTTGAAGAAGAAATAAATTTATTTACGGGTTCAATATTGATTAAAAAAGATATATTTATGGATCTTCTTAGATATTCAATTGAAAAAAATAATGCTACAAATGTACTCGATGCTTTATTCAAATATCCAAAGAAAAAATCAATTGGTCTTTATAAATCAAAAGAAAGTTTGAGTGTTATTATGGATACTTTGACATACTTTGAAGCTAGTTTTAATTTATTAGATAGGGACTTTTTTGATGAAATTTTCTATGAACAAGGAATGGTTTATACAAAAAGCAAAGATGAGCCTTCAACTGAATATTTAAAAGGTTCAAAAGTAAGAAATTCTTTGGTAGCAAATGGAGCTATAATTGAAGGAGAAATTGAAAATTCTATTATTTTTAGAGGAGTTACAGTTAAAAAAGGTGCAGTAATCAAAAATTCTATTATTTTCCAAAATTCTGATATAGGAGAAGGTGCAATTTTAAATCACGTAATAACTGATAAAGACACAAAAGTTTTTGAAGATGTTAAATTATTTGGAAACAGAACCCATCCTTACTTAACAGATAAGGGAGAACACATTAACTAAGGGGTGTAAGATGAAAGTATTATTTTTAACAAGTGAAGCTGATCCTTTTATAAAAACAGGTGGTCTTGCAGATGTAGCAGGCTCTTTGCCAAAAGAACTTGCAAAAAAAGGTATCGATATAAGAGTTGTTATGCCTTTGTATTCAAGTATTGATGATATTTATAGAAAAAAGATGAAAAAAATAAAAGATTTTTATGTAGATCTTGATTGGAAACATCAATACGCTGGAATTTTTAGCCTAAAATGGGAAGGCGTTACATTTTATTTTATAGATAATCTTGAATATTTTGACAGACCAAATGCATACGGCTATGACGATGATGCTGAAAGATTTATATTTTTCTCAAAAGCTGCTACCTTATTAGGAAAAGAAATTGATTTTAAACCAGATATAATTCATGCTAATGATTGGCACACAGCTTTGGTAAATATTTATGTAAATGATTTTAGAAAAGGCGATCACTATTTTGATGATATAAGAACTTTATTTACTATTCATAACTTAAAATACCAAGGAGTTTTTGATTCGGGATATTTAACTTTAACAGGTCTTGATGGTTATTATTTCAATGAACATGACTTAAAATATTTTGATGCCATTAATTTTATGAAAGGCGGAATTGTTCATTCAACAGCTTTTAATACTGTAAGTGAAAATTATGCCCAAGAAATTAAATATCCATTTTACGGCGAAGGTCTTGATGGAATAATTAGAGAATATCAAAATAAGCTTTCAGGAATTGTAAATGGAATAGATTATGATTTGTGGAATCCAAAAACTGATAAAAATATTTTCAAAAATTATGATTTAAAATCTTTGGAAAATAAAATAGAAAATAAGATGAAATTACAAGAAGAATATGGACTTCCAGTTAATAAAGATGTGCCAATGATTGCAATTTGTTCAAGGCTTACATCAATGAAAGGATTTGATCTTGTAAGATATATATTGGATGAATTATTACAAGAAGATATTCAATTGGTTGTATTGGGCACAGGAGATTATACTTACGAAGAAATGTTTAAGTATTTTGAGTGGAAATATCCTGACAAGGTTGCTGCAAGAATTTATTATGATGGAAAAGAAAGTCATAAATTATATGCAGCTAGCGATTTATATATGATGCCATCAATATCAGAGCCTTGTGGAATTAGTCAATTAATTGCTATGAGATACGGATCTTTACCAATTGTAAGAGAAGCTGGTGGTTTAAAAGATACAGTAAAACCTTATAATAAATATACTGGAGAAGGAAGTGGGTTCTCATTTGAAAATATAAATGCTCACGAATTACTTTTTGCAAGCAAAAATGCAATTGATTTATACAAAAACAATAGAGAGGCTTTTGATAAACTTGTAGTTAATGCAATGAAAGAGAAAAATGATTGGGAAGAATCTTCAAAAAAATATATAAAATTATACGAAGATATTAAGGCTTAGAATGAAAAAAAATAATAATAATTTTATCTTGAAAAGAATACAAAATTTTTTGTATTCTTTTTATGCTAAAGAAACAGATGATGCGAGATTAAGTGAAATTTATGATGGGCTTGTAAAAGCTTTGATGCAAGATATAGGAAAAAATTGGACAAAGTCAAAAAAATATTTTAAAAATAAAGAAGTTTACTTACTATCTTTTGAATATAATCCAGGAAAATTTATTGAAAGCGCTATTGAATCCTTAAACTATACTGATGAAGTTAATAAGTGTCTTGATAGTTTAAATATTTCTATGGAAGATTTGGTTAATTATGAAAAAGAAGCAAGTCTTGGAAATAGCGATATAGGTATTGGCTCTTGGTATTTGATGAAAGAATTAAGTAAAAATAAAATAAAATCAATGGCCTATGCTTTAAGATATGAAAGCGGGGGAATGAAACAGGAAATAAGAGAAGGTAGGCAATTTGTAAATCCTAACGAGTGGTTATATAGGGGAAATAAATGGGAACATAAAAAAGATTTCTCTTATATATTAAATATTCAAAATAAAGAAGTCAAAGCTGTTGCTTATGATATGCCAATTTTTAATAATGAAAATAATTTTGTTAATAGTTTAAGATTATGGAAATCTGAATCTATAAATAAAATAGATTACTTAAATTTAAAAAGTGGAGATTTAAAAAGTGCTTACGATGATTATATAAATAACAATTCTCTTACTCAATTTTTGTACCTAGATAATTCGACCTATGAAGGAAAAATTTTTAGGCTAAAACAAGAATATTTTTATTGTGTATCTTCTATTCAAGATATTTTTAGAAGATATTTTAAAAGGAATTTTGAAATAAAAAATATCAAAAATAAGGTCAAAATTGTCCTTGCAGACATACACCCTTCCTTGGCAATAGTAGAATTTATTAGAAGTTTGCACCAAGGTTATAATTTAGAAATTGGAGAATGTGTAGATATTTCTAGAAAAGTTTTCGATCATATTGGGTTTTTGGTTACTCCAGATTCTAGGGAGAGCTATGATATTTCAATGATAAAATCAATCGATGATTCTTTTTTTGATATAGTAATAAAATTAAATGACTATGCGAAAATAAATTTTAATTTACCAATAATTGAAAATAACCAATTGCAATATGATAGGTTAAATTATATTTTTGCTGAAAAATATTTTTATTTGTCAAAAACAATTGTTGAAAATTATAAGGATAAGTCAAATAATTTTTCACATTTAAATTTTGGGATTGATAGGTATTTGTACGCAAAGTCAAACAATAAAAATTTAAAAAAGTTGCTTGAAAATTATAATATTAATATTAGTGATAAAAATAGCCTAGAAAAATTGGAAAAATTAAAAAATAATTTGGATTTTTATGATGAAGTTGAAGATGTTAAATACAAAAATAAACTTCAATTAATTGAATATTTTAAAATAAATGAAACTGAGCCGATAAATCCATATTCTATATTTGATATGCAACTTACTATGTTTCATGAGGCAAAAAGACAACTTCTTAGTGCAATATGTATAGCAAGCATGTATTATAAGTTGAAAGATAATTCAAATATTTTAATTCCACCAACAACTTATATATTTTCTGGAAAAGCCAGTGATGGATATTTTATGGCAAAAGAGATAATAAAATTCATTTTGGCATTAAAATATATGTTGGATAAGGACAAGCTAATCAAAGAAAAATTAAAAATAATTTTTATTGAAGATTTAAATGTTGAAAAACTTAGGAAAATTTATCCTGCTTGTGATATTTACAGCAATTTAACTCTTCCTTTATACGACAATCAAAGTTTTCATATGCTAAATGCTATTTTTAATTTTTCAAATATTATTTCAGCAAAGGGTGGAATACTTACAAATATTCAAAAAGAAAATAAAATTTATACTTTTGCAGATGACTACAAAAAAATCGAAAAAATTAAAGAAGAAAATTCCTATAATGCTCGCGAATTCTATTATAAAAATGATATAATCAAAACAACGATTGATAACTTAATCAATGAAGATTATAGTAATTTGCCTTATAATTTTAAAAATATATATGATTATTTAATTTCATATAATGATTCATTTTTTATTTTCAAAGATCATGAACAACTATTGGACAAAAGACTTGAAATAGGCATGGATTACCTAGATAAGAAAAAATGGATTGATAAGGAAATTGATAATATTTTGTGGGCGAATGAATTTAATCTTGATAAAAATTTTGAAAAATTGAAATAGGAAATATGACATATAATTACGAAGAAATTAAGGATATAAAATTAGGAGCAACATATACAAAAAAATATACAGAATTTAGAGTTTTTGCTCCAAATAGAAAAAAAATAGATTTATTAATAACAGATGATTATAGAAAAATAAGAAAAGAAAAATTTTTTATGGTCAAAACAAAATTTGATATATTTTATTGTAAAATTGATAAAGATTTGGATGGATTTTTTTACTCATATTTGGTTGAAGATAAATACGAAGTAACAGATCCTTACTCAAAGGCGTCATCTATCAATAGCTTGATGTCAGCTGTAGTTGATTTTGAAAAGACAAATCCAAAAAACTTTAAAAAATTTGCCCCGAAAATTTGTGAAAATAAGGCAATAATTTATGAATTGAATGTAAAAGATTATACTGCAAATAAAAATTCAAATGTAAAATACAGGGGAAAATTTCTTGGACTTTGTGAAGAAAATACAAAATTTAAAGACCATACAACAGGATTAAGCCATTTAAAAGAAATGAATGTGACTCACATACAACTTTTACCAGTTTATGATTTTATTTCTACTTTCGAAGAAAATGAGAAATTTTTTGATGATGATAATTATAATTGGGGCTATGATCCAGAATTGTATTTTAATGTAGAAGGCTCTTATGCTACAAATCCATACAAAATCAAAAGAAGAATCTATGAATTTAAAGAAATGGTAAATAAAATTCACGAAAATGGAATGAATGTTGTTATGGACGTTGTATATAATCATACATTTAAAACCATAGATTCAAATTTGGAAATTTTAGCACCAAATTATTATCATAGAAAAAATCAAGATGGATATTTTTCTAATGGTTCGGGAGTTGGAAATGAGCTTGCAAGTGAAAAAGCTTTTGTAAGAAAATTGATCATAGATTCATTGAAGCATTGGGTAAATGAATATGATATTGATGGATTTAGATTTGATTTGATGGCTTTGATTGATATTGACACAATAAAAATTGCAATAAAAGAATTGAAAAAAATAAAACCCTACATAATTATTTATGGTGAGCCTTGGATGGGTGGAGAATCAGTCTTACCTATTGAAAAACAAATTCTTGTAGGAAGTCAAAAATCCAATGGCTTTGCAGTTTTTAATGATAGATTTAGAAATGCAATTAGGGGAGATAATGATGGATATTCAAAAGGGTTTATCCAAGGAAATTTTACATTAAAAAATGAAATTGAAATAGGAATTAGCGGAAGTATAAATTTTGATGAAAAAAGAATTGGATTTGCAGATGATGCAAGCGAAGTTATAAATTATTTTGCATGTCATGATAATCTTATTTATTACGATAAGTTAAAAATTTCTTTAACAAATCATGAAAATATTGATTCTATATCAAGACTTGGATTTTCAATTTTGCTTTTATCATTTGGCAAGCCATTTATATATGAAGGAACTGAATTTAACAATTCAAAATCAAATAATAGCAATTCTTATAATTCAAGCCTTGATATAAATGGAATAAATTGGCAAGATAAAATTGATAATTTGGAAACTTTTACTTATGTAAAAGAGCTTATTGAATTGAGAAAAAACTTAGAAATTTTTAACCTATATAAAAGCGAAGATATAAAAAAAGTTTTAACTTTTGTTGATGGGCTAGAAGATTTCTTGATAGCTTATAAAATAAATTTTAAAAGTAAAAAAATTTATTTAGTATTTAATGCATTAAAAAATGATTATGAACTTGATGATATAACAAGAAATAAAATATTTAATGAGCAAAGAGAACTTGTTAAAATATTTGATAAAAAGGGTAAAATTAATAAAAGATTAAATGTTTCTGATATAAAAAAAGTCAGTAAATATTCTGTAAACGTATATGTAGGAGGAAAATATTATGGATTATAAAAAAGTTTATGAATCTTGGTTAAATAATGAATTTTTTGACCAAGACACAAGAGATGAATTAAAAAATATTGAAAATGATGAGAATGAAATTGAAGATAGATTTTATCAAGAATTGGCATTTGGAACTGCAGGACTAAGAGGAAAATTAGGTGCTGGAACAAATAGAATGAACCAATATACAGTTGCCAAAGCAAGCCAAGCCTTTGCTGATACAATATCAGATATGGGCGAAGATGCAAAAAAAAGAGGAGTTACAATTTGTTATGACGTTAGACACAAATCTGATGAATTTTCAAAAATAACAGCTGAAGTCTTTGCTGCAAACGGAATTAAAGTAAATATTTTCAAAGAAATTCAACCAACACCAGTTTGTTCATACGCTATAAGAAAATTAAAATCTATAGCTGGAGTAATGGTAACAGCAAGCCACAACCCAAGAGAATATAATGGATACAAGGCTTATGGTTCTGATGGAAGTCAAATTCTTGAAGATATTGCAGTACAAATTCAAAATTATATGAAAGAATATGATGATTATTCAAAAATAAAAAGAATTGATTTTGACAAGGCAATGGATGAAGGGTTAATTTCATGGATAGACGATTCATTAATAGAAGATTATGTAAAAGAAGTTTTGGCTTGTACAATTAACGATGACGTAGACAAGAAAGTAAAAATTGTTTACACTCCATTAAATGGTTGTGGAAATAAATTGGTAAGAAGAATACTTAAGGAAAGAGGATTTGAAAATATTTATATAGTAAAAGAACAAGAAAATCCAGATCCTGATTTTACAACAGTAGGTTATCCAAATCCAGAAGATCCAAAAGCATTTAAATTATCAGAAAAATTAGGAGAAGAAAAAGAAGCAGATTTGTTGCTTGCAACAGATCCAGACTCAGATAGATGTGCAGTTGAAGTTAAAGATGAAAGAGGAAACTATCAATTTTTGACAGGAAATCAAATTGGCTCATTGCTTACAAATTATATTTTGACAGCTCTAGATGAAAATAATGAATTGCCAGAAGATGGAGCAGTTGTAAAAACTATTGTATCTACAGATTTAATTAAACCAATTGCAAAAAGCTATGGGGTTGAAGTCTATGAAGTTTTGACAGGATTTAAAAATATTTATGAAGTAGCAAATGAATTCGAAAGAAAAGGCAAAGGCGAATTTATTTTTGGATTTGAAGAAAGTATAGGCTATAATTATAAAACATTTGTCAGAGATAAGGACGCAGTAAATTCTGCTATGCTTATTAGCGAAATGACAGCTTATTATAAAGAAAAAGGTAAAACTTTGTTAGATGTATTGGATGATATATATGATAAATTTGGATATTATTCAAACGAAGTTCAATCAATAGTTCTTGAAGGACTTGATGGAGCAAATAAAATTAAAAGAATAATGGAGACAATAAGAAACAATCCAATTGAAGAAGTAATAGGACTTAAAGTTAAAAACATTGTTGATTACTTAAATGATGATACAGGATTGTCAAAATCAAATGTATTAAAATATTATCTAGAAGATGACTCATGGTTTGTATTAAGACCATCAGGAACAGAGCCAAAAATTAAATTATACCTAAATGTAATAGAAAAAAGCAAAAAAGAATCAGAAATTAAAAAAGATAAATTGAAAGATGAAGTAAATAAAATAATTGATAAAATTGATTAAAAATTAAGTGCCAAGAAAAACCACTTGGCACTTAATTTTTTATTTAAATTAATTGCATATATATAAATATTAATATTGAAACAGATTTTATTTATTAATATATCTGCCTATATTAGTATCATCAACTCTTTTGTCTAACATATAATCAATAGAATCATAAATTTCATGACATATATCTTCTTCCCATGTATAAAAATTTATTACAAAATAACTACCATTCTCCATTTCTAATTTTATAAAATACTTTTTAAATAAAATAAGTCTACAAAGAAAATATACGGATATAAAAAATAATATAGCATTATTGAGCTTGATAAAAGCAAAAAAGAATAGAAGTAATAATAATATATGACGTTTATTACTTTTATAATGCATAATATAGGCATCGTATATTCTATCAACTCTGATTTTTCCATAGGAATTATTATTTCCAAATAATTTAGTATCATTATAATATATTACATCTTCATATACTTGAACATGTCTTTGTGCAGAAAATGGTAATGGTAAACTTTCAAAATTAAATTCTCTTATGATATTATTATGCTCAGAACTCATTATTTTATCTCCTTATATAATTTTATTGTATTAAATTTTCATTATTTAAATATTTCAATTTTATTATTTTCATTATAATATATATATATATATATATTGTCAAAAAATTATCGTGGGTTTAAACTTGATTTCAACACAAATTTATCTAAGGCTTTTATATTAGATATTTTTAATAAGGATATTTTAAAGAATTTTAAATTTCTGATAAAATAAGTAAACAGGAAGTAAGGAGGTTTTATGGATCAATTTTTTAACTTTATAGATAAAGTATTTTCTATTCAAGTTTTTGGAAATTTGACTTTATATCAATTATTATCAACAATTTTAAAATATGTATTTGTTGTTATTGTTTTGTACTTTATCTATTCAATTATTAGAATAATATATTATGATGTTAGATATGCTATTAAAAAAGAGCAAATATCTGATACATATTTACAATTCATAAATCAAAATCAAGAACACAAATTTAAAGTACAAGAATATTATTATATTGGCGATAATAATACTATTGGAAGAGATGATAAAAATACTATTTGTATAAAAGACAAATTTTTATCAAGTTTTCATGCGAGAATTATTTTAGACCAAGGTATTTATTTTTTGGAAGATATGAACTCTTCTAATGGAACTTTTTTAAATGATGAAAGAATTAATGAAGCGATAGAATTAAAAAACAAGGATATTATTAAATTTGGAGAACTTAAATTCTTATTTATAAACGGTGATGAAGATGATTAAAAATGAAAATATAAATATCACCAGGCAAAGACAATATAAAAATTCTGCTTTATTTCTTTTATTTGTATTTGAATTTTTAAGTTTAAGTTTGTCAATGATTTACAATGCTAAACATTTACAAAGCAGAGATTTCTATTCTTATTTAACAATACTAATTACAACAATACTATCTACAGTTTTGGCTAATAAATTTACAAGAAGCGATAGTATTTTATTACTTATAGTAAATATGTTGTTTTCAATTGGTGTTGCTATGATTTATAGGCTAGATCCTGCTTTAGGGAAAAAGCAATTGTTGTTTTATATAATTGGTGTGGTTGTATTTTTTATTACCTATTTTATATTGCCAAAAATAAAAAATTGGGATGATTACATTATTTTTTATTTTGTAATTTCTATAGTTTTGTTTATGGCAACTTTGGTATTTGGTTTTGCATCTGGTGGTGCGAAAAACTGGATTGTAATTGGTCCTATTACCATACAACCATCAGAATTTATTAAAATTCCTTTTATATTTTTTGTGGCAAGCTTTTATACAAATTACAATAAATATAGAAAAAAAGCATTTGGTAAGTATTATTTGAATATTGGAATTTACTTTTTTATTTTGATGTTTTTTATTCAAAAAGAATTGGGAACAGCTTTAATATTTTTTGGAACAATGATTTTGACACAATTTGTTTATGAAAGAGATAGAAAGCTTATTCTTTTGAACGTAATATTTACAATTTTGGGAGCTATACTTGCATATTTTTTATTTTCTCATATTAGAGTTAGGGTACAAACATGGCTTGATCCATGGTCTGTTATTGACGATAAGGGTTACCAAATTACTCAATCATTATTTGCTCTTGCAAGTGGTGGATTGTTTGGTACAGGAATAGGCTTGGGTAGACCTGATTATATTCCAGTTGCAGAAAGTGATTTTATTTTTCCTGCAATTTGTGAAGAATATGGGATTTTTATGGGAATTGCAGTAGTTTTATTGTTCTTGATTTTAGTTTATAGGGCAATAAAAATTGCTCTTCAACAAGAAAATAAATTCTTTTCAATACTTGCTTTTGGTATAGGGGGGCTTTTTGCGCTTCAAACCTTGATAATTTTAGGTGGAGTTTTAAAACTTATTCCATTAACAGGTGTTACTCTTCCATTTATTTCTGCAGGAGGCTCCTCAATGGTATCAGGTTTTATTTTATTAGCCTGCCTACAATATTGTGGTCAAAAAATAGAAAATGGTGATGATAATGAAAAAGAAGAAAGATAAGCAAAAGCCATTTATTCAAAAAATCTTAGATATGGAAAAAAAACAAAGATTAAAAGACGAAGATAACAAACATATATTAGAAAAATCAACTATGAATAAAAGATTAATATATGTTATGATGCTTTTTATTCTTTTGTTTTTATCTATAGTTTTATATTTGGTATATTTTCAATTATTTAAAGCTCAAACTCTAGCTGATAACAGTCATAATAAAAGAAATTGGGTAAATGAAAATGTAATTAAAAGAGGAAATATCTACGATAGAAATGGAAATCTTTTAGTATATAACGAAAAAGATGATAATGGAAATAGTATAAGAGTTTATAAAAATGGGAAAATAAATTCGGCTTTTACTGGATATAATTCAATTAAGTATGGAAAAAGTGGTTTAGAAAAAACTTACAATAAGGAATTATTAGATATTTCAGACCAACCAACATCAAAAATAAGAGATATGGTTGAAAAATCTGGAGTAGGAAATAATTTAAATTTAACAATTGACCAAACAATTCAAAAAATAGCCTACGAAAGTTTGGGAGATCATATTGGCTCTATTGTCGTTATGGATCCAAGAAATGGAGAAGTTTTGGCAATGGTTTCAAAACCATCTTATGATCCAAACAGCCTAGACCAAGATTGGGATATGTTAATTCAAAACACAAATGCACCTTTACTTAATAGATCTAGTCAAGGAATTTATAGACCTGGTTCTTCAATGAAGATTGTTACTGCTAATGCAATATTAGAGAGTAAATTAAATACTCATTATAACGATACAGGAAAAGTTAAAATTCAAGGCTATGATATAGAAAATTATGGTGGATATTCTTATGGGAATTTAAATTTAAGATCAGCGTTTTTAAATTCTGTTAATACTTATTTTGCATCAAAAACAGATGAATTAGGTAAAGATTTTTATAAACAAATAGCTGAAAAGTATATGTTCAATAAGGATTATAAGTTCGATATAGAAAAAATAAATTCCAAAATTCCATTTGATGATTTAAATCAAGTTGATTTAGCGATGACAGGATTTGGATATGGTAAGACAAAAGTTACTCCGCTTCACATGGCAATGATTGCATCTACAATTGCTAATAATGGAAAAATGATGCAACCAAGACTTGTAAAAAATGTTGTAAACAAAGATGGAAAAATAATAAAAGAAAGTGAAAGTAAAGTAATATCAGATGTTACAAGTGTAGAAAATTCTAATTATATTAGAGATTTTATGGTTGATGTTGTAAATAGAGGAACGGGAACAAATGCATACACCAGAACTGTACAAATAGCAGGAAAAACTGGAACGGCTGATAAAAAAAACGGAGCAACAGATGCTTGGTTTGTTGGATTTGCTCCAGCTTATCAACCTAAATTAGCCTTTGCTATTGTTATCGAAGATTCTGATGATACAGCAGGAATTACAGCTGCTCCAATTGCAGGAGAGTTAATTACAAGTATTGTAAATAACGTCAATCTAAATTAAAATAATTAAAAAATGCTTTGGTAAAAAAATACATCCAAAGCATTTTTATTGTGAATATATAATTATAATAAAAAATTACAAAAGCTTATTTTTTATATTAGACCAATAATGGTTTTTATTTAAAATAAGCTTTTTTAGTTCCTTATTAGAAATTCTTGTGCTTATTTTAAAACTATTTGTCTTATATTCTTTGCCATCAAACAAGAAAACTGTGTGATAATTATCTCTTTTGCTGACATTTATTTCGATTTCAGCATTTTTCGGCAAAATTATTGGTGCTTTTAATGACCTATTTAAACTTGAAAAAATAGGAGCGATTGGTGTAAGTTGAAAGCCCTCAAGAGATTGGTGCAAAATTGCTCCGTTTGATGATAAGTTATAAGCTGTTGAACCATGAGGAGTAGATATTATTAGACCATCTCCTGAAAAATTTTCTATAAAATTTCCGTCAATGAAAAGCCTAAGCCTTACAATTTGATTTCTGTTGCTTTTTACTACAACCTCATTTACAGCATTAATTTTATTATTACCAATATTTGATTCGAGAATTGCAAGTTTTTCCATATAATAATTTTTTTCAGATAATCTTCTTACAAAATCTTCAATATTGTCAGGATTTACTTCTTGATAGAAACCTAAATGACCTGTGTTTATACCTATAAAAGGAATTTGAGAAAATTTTGAAAGCTTTACAGCGTTTAAAAATGTTCCATCTCCACCAATAACAAGGTTTAAGCAAGCGTTTGGATCATAGTTATTGGAAATTTCATATCCAAAATCTTTTAATATTGCTCTAGTTTTATTATAAATATTTTTAGTATATCTAGATTTATTTTTGAAAATATTAATCGTTTTATTCATTGTTACTTACCTTTCTTAAGATATAATTAATTATAACATAAAAAAATTTTTGAGGAAAAAATGACATATATTGAATTTAAAACAGATAGAAAGATTAGTTTAAAAAAATTCTTGCTAGATAAGAATATTTCAAATAGGGCTTACAAAAAAATAATTAAAAATTCTATCTTGGTTAACGATAAAAAAATAGAAAAAAATATTAAATTAAATCCAGATGACAATATTAAAATAATTATTGAAGATGAAATTCTTAATTATGAGACGATAAATAAAGAGCTTGAAATTTTATATGAAGATCAAGATATAATTGCTATAGACAAAGACGCAAATCTTACTGTAAATTCTAAAGGTCAAGAAAGTTTGGCAAATTATATTAGCTATTATTTTTTGAAAAATAATATAAAATCTCAAGTTAGATTTATAAATAGACTTGATATGAATACATCAGGAATTATTTTGATTGCAAAAAATCCTTATGCCCAAGCATATTACCAAAAATTAATAGAAAATAATGATTTTGATAAAGAATATTTGGCACTTGTAGAAGGAAATTTAGAAATAGATAAAACAATTTTTTTGAAGATAAATTATGATGAAAATAATAAAAAAATGAAAATATCAGATGAAGGAGATGAAATAAAAACATATTTTAAAAATATAAAATTATACGATAAATTTTCCTTAATTTATTGCAAAATTTTTACAGGAAAAACACATCAAATTAGAATTTCTTTATCAAATTTAAATCATCCAATAATTGGAGATAAACTTTATGGTTCAAAATATAAATTGGATAGGTTTTTATTGCATTCATACAAGGTGAGTTTTATAAGATTTAGAGATGGAGAAAAAATAACGATATTATCACGACCAAAATTTGATAAATATTTAAATTATAGTCTTTTAAGAGGCTATAGCTAATTTGCAATTATGCTTTTCATGATATATAATAAAGGTATTCCAAGGGGCAAGGTCCAAATTTAAACCTACAACATTTATAAGGGATTGCGGAGTTTTGACTTTGATGGCAAGCCTCCTTTGAGTGGAAGTCAGATATTTCAAACAGCAAACCCACCTTCACTTACGCGAAGGTATTAAATAATAGGGCCGCCTTGGATTTTTTTATATTTTGTTGTTTTTATCCAATAGTGGGTATAAATTTATAAGAACGAAAATTTAAAAAATAAGGAGAGTTATTATGAGTATAGCTGATTATATTGAAAGTAAAGCACAAAGAAAACAAAGAGAAATTAAATATGAAATTTGGAAAATGAAAAATCACGATAGCAGAATGAGAGCTCAAGGAGCTTTGGTTGGAGCTGTTGCAGGAGTTGCTGCTGGTTTATTACTTGCACCAAAATCTGGTAAAAATTTAAGAAAAGATATAGTTGATTCCGTTGATAACACAATTAATCAAGTTAAAGATACAACAAATGATTTTGTAGAAAGTGCTAAAGAATCATACGTTGATTTTAAAGATAGAGCATATACAGAACTACAACCAATCGAAGAAGGCTTTGAAGAAGGAAAAAAAGTAGTTAAAGATACTTATGAAAAAACAAAAGCAAATCTAAAAGATAATGCAAAAGATGTTAAAGAAGAAGCTGAAAAATTAAAAGAAGATGCTAAAGACGTTAAAGATGCTGCAAAAGAAGGCGCAAAAGAAGCGAAAAAAGACGTCAAAGAGGGCAAAGAAGAAGTTAAAGAAGTAGCAGAAGATACTAAAAAGAAAGCTGGAGAAGTAAGAAGAGCAGAAGATAAAAAAAATAAGTAAGGAGTAGATAATGGTTACCATAAATTTAAGATTAATAGGAGATATTATCTTAGTATTAGTAGGCATAATCGCTATTGTATTTCTTGCTATGTTTTTGAAAAAAGCATCAGGTTTGGTTCAATCTATTCAAAAAATTGTTGACAAAAATGAAGATAATTTAGATAATGTAATAAATAAACTACCAAACTTGGTTGATCAAGCAAATATTTTAGTAGAAAATGTAAATGGATTAGTTTCTGATCCTAACCTAAAAATGGCTATATCCAATGCAAATCTGGCTATTTCTAATGTAAGTGATATAACTGTAGATATAAAAGATACAGTGAACTATTTTGGAGAAAGCGTAATAGATACAACTGATACATTTGGAGAAGGAATTGCTTCAATAAATGATTATGCGTCATTAATTATGGATGTGTTTGATATAGTTAGAAGCGTAATATCAGGAAGATAGGCCATCATTTGATGGCCTTTATTATTGTTTAATAATGAAAGGAGCATATATGGCACAACCTACAATTAAAGATGTAGCAAAACTTGCAGGCGTATCAATTTCTACTGTATCGAGAGTAATGAATGATTCAAAACCTGTTAGTCCTGAAGCAAGAAAAAAAGTACTAGATGCAATTAACAAATTGGATTTTAAACCAAACGAATTAGCAAGAAGTTTGGTTATGAAAAAATCTAATCTAATTGGTGTAATAGTTGAAGATATTGGAATTGAATATATGGCTCAACTAATTAGAGGAGTTGAAGAAATTGGTCACTTGTATAAATACGATATAATTCTTTCAAGTACTTATGGAGATGATAATTCTCTAGAAAATGCAATAGACTTTTTGTCAACAAAACAAGTTGAAGGAATTGTAGTAATTAGTGAGGATATTTCTGCAGAAATTCTAGTTAAATTGAGAGATAATAAAATACCATTTTTATTATTAGATAAATTCCACGATTTCAAAAAAATAAATACTGTAAAAATAGATTATGAAAAAGAAGAATATGAATTAACAAAATACTTATATGAGCAAGGGCATGAAAATATTGCTTACGTTACTTTAAAAGAACATAATTATTTAACTGATATAAAAATCAAAGGATATGAAAAATTTGTTAATGAAAATAATTTAAAATCTATTATTATAGAAGCTGATGGAAAAAATAGTGATGATGGGTATAATATTGGGGAAGAAGTTATATCTCAAGCTAAAAGTGAAAATGTAAGTGCTATAAGCTTTTATAACGATCAAACTGCAGTTGGATTTATTTCATATTGCTATGATAACAATATAAAAATTCCAGAAGATTATTCAGTAGCAGGATTTGGAAATTTTGAAATTTCTAGAGTATACAGACCGAAATTAACTACTGTTTCTATACCAAATTATGATATAGGAGCAATAGGAATAAGGGCTTTGATTAAAAGAATAAGAGGCGAAGAAGATATACTAGAAAATGATTGGGTTTTGGATGCTCAATTAATAGAAAGAGATAGTACAAAAAAGCATTAGTTGAATGTAACTTATTTAAATGTTAAAATAATAATATAATAATTTAGGAGGCAATTATGGCAGAAAGAAAAATTGTTGTAACTAACGAAACAGGTCTTCACGCAAGACCAGCAGCATCTTTGGTTCAATTTGTAAAAAATTACCCAGGTGATGTAAAATTAGTTAAAGATGGAAAAGAAGCTAACGCAAAAAGCATTTTCAATGTTATGAGTCTTGGAATTTCAAAAGGTACAGAAATTGGTATCATAGTTGAAGGCGAAGACGAAGAAGCATTTGCAGATAAATTAACTGATTTTATAGATAACTTATCAGAATAATTAATTAAGGGGTACATCAAGTACCCCTATATTTTTATAATAGAAAGGAAATTTAAGATATGTCTAATAAACTAAAAGGTATTATAGCTTCAAATGGAGTTGCTATTGCAAAGCTTTTTCTATTTAGTAAAGAAGAATTAGTTATTGATAAGTCAAATATTAGTGATCAAGATAAAGATTTACACGTTAAAAAAGTAGAAGATGCTATTAGTTCCTATTTTGACGATTTGGATTACAAAGAAAAAAATGAACAAAATGAAGAAGTTTTAAATATTGTTAGAGCACATAAGGAATTATTACAAGATCCTTATTTTGTAGATACAATCAAAGAAAAAATTCAAAATGAAAATAAAAATGCTGAGCTTGCTACAAATGAAACAGTTGAGCAAATGGTAATGGTTATGTCAGCTCTAGAAGATGAATATTTAAAAGAAAGAGCTGATGACTACAAAGATATTGGATTTCAAGTTCTTTGCAAAATTAAAAATGTTGTACCTAAAGATTTGTCAAAATTAGATGAAGAATGCATTATTATTTCTAAGGAACTTACACCTTCTGATACATCAAATATGGATAAGGAAAAAGTTTTAGGATTTGCAACAGACCTTGGAGGAAAAACTTCTCACGTTTCAATAATTGCACAAAATTTAGATATTCCAGCACTTGTAGGCATGCAAGATGTTTCAAGTAAGATTAAGGGCGAAGAGCTAGCAATAATTGATGGAAATCAAGGAATTTTAATTGTAGATCCTAGCGAAAAAGAAATAGAAGATTATAAAAATTTAATTGAAAAAGAAAAAGAAGAAAAACAAAGACTTGAAAAAGTTAAAAATCTAGAAGCTAAAACTTTGGATGGTAAAGTTTGTGAAGTTTCTGCAAATATTGGAAATATTGAAGATTTAAAAGTAGCAATTGAACATGGTTGCGATGGGGTTGGTTTATTTAGAACAGAATTTTTATATATGGAAAATGATCATTTCCCAACAGAAGAAGAACAATACGAGGTTTACAAAGAAGCTACACAAATGCTTGGAGAAAAACCTTTGGTTGTAAGAACATTAGATATAGGTGGAGATAAGGGACTTGATTATTATGATTTCCCAAAAGAAGAAAATCCATTCTTAGGTTACAGAGCAATTAGATTTTGCTTAGACCACCAAGATATTTTTAAAGACCAATTAAGAGCTTTACTAAGAGCATCAGCTTATGGAAATTTAAAAATAATGCTTCCTTTTGTAATTTCAACTGATGAAATAAAACAAACTAGACTAATACTTGAAGAATTGAAAAAAGACCTTGATAAAGAGGGAATTGCTTATAATAAAGACATAGATCTTGGAATTATGGTTGAAACATCAGCTTCAATTATTATGGCAGATAAATTAATAAAATATTCTGATTTCTTTTCAATAGGAACAAATGACCTCACTCAATATACCTTAGCTTGCGACAGGGGAAATGAAAATATTTCAGATATTTATAACAATTTCAATCCAGCAGTAATTAGATCTATTAAACATGTTATTGATGAAAGTCACAAAGCTGGAAAATGGACCGGAATGTGTGGACAATTTGCCTCAGATACAAAGGCAACAAAACTATTGTTAGGACTTGGATTAGACGAATTTTCAGGCTCAGCTTCAAAACTTCCAAAAGTTAAAGATATTATTTTAAATTCTAATTTTAAAGAAGAAGAAAAATTTGCCTTAACTATTTTAGATTTAGAAGATGTTAAAGATGTTGAGGAGTCAATAGAAAAACATAATTAATGGATAAAAAAATGAATGATAAATCTCTAGATATTATTAAAAGAACCAAATTTTTTACAGATAAAATTAAAAATATATCTTCAATTGAAGACATTTCATCTAATAAAATTAGAGTGATTTCAAATGAAAAATCTTATGTTTTGGGTTTGTATTCAATGGATGATTTTGATAAATTAAAAAAAGAAGAAATTATTAATAATTATCTAAAAAGTATAGATTTATTAGATACTTTGGATTTATTTGAAATAGGAATAATGCCAGATATTAACAAATCTTACAAAATATTTGAGTACAGGGATGAAATTTCCTTGGGAGATTATTTAGATAAGCTTAAAAAAGATGAAATATATAATATTGGTATAAAATTTGGTAAAATTCTAAAAAATATTCATATCAAAAAAATTGATGAGTATGATGGATTTGATTGGTATAAAAATGTAGATACAAAAGTCAATTTCTTACTTTATAGGCATGGGTTAAATAAGATAAATGATAATAACGATTATATTTTGATTGATTATTTGACCTCAAATAAATATATATGCAAAAATACTGCCTTTAATTCTTTGTATCAAAATATAAGTGAAAAAAATATTAGGATATTTGATGATGGAGAAATTGATATTAGAGGCCTAAAAGAAATTAAAATTGGAGATGGAGTTAGTGATTTTGTAAATATAAATAAAATTGCTATAAAATATCCTGAATTTGCCAAAGGAGTTCTTGATTCTTATCATAATGATGAAGTGATTTCAAGAAAATTTTATAGGCTATTAAGTTTCTACCAAGTTTATTATATTCTAGAATCTTTGGTTGATATTAGAGATAAAAAAGAACCATATTTAAATGAGCAAGAAATTGAAGCGATTTTAAATATGTATGATAATTTTTCAGAAATCATTCCTACATGGGCAAGATAAATTTTATAAAGAGGCTAAGAAAGTATATTTTTTAGCCTTTTATTTTTTGTAAATTAAAATCAAATTTTGATTTATTGTAGAAAATTAAAAAATATGATAAAATTTATATAAATATTTACAAAAGGGAAAGATAGTATGGTAAAAAATTTTAAAAAAGTTTTTAATATTGGATTTAATTCAATATTATTAGCATTCGGCTTATATTTTTTTTTAGTTCAACATAATATTGCGCCAGGTGGTGTTACTGGAATTTCTTTAATTATGGCAAAACTTTTTAATTTTTTCACGGTTGGACAATGGTATTTAATTTTAAATATAATTTTATTTATTATGGCTTTTTTACTTATGGGAAAAGATTTTGGGAAAAAGACAGTCTTGTCTGCATCAATTATTTCCTTGGCTATAATGTTTTTTGAAAGATATTTTCCCCAAACAATTTTAACTGATGATTTGATAATAAACGTATTCTTTGGTGCAGGTATTGTATCTTATTCTTTAAGTTGTATTTTTTTTAATGATGCATCTTCTGGAGGAACAGATATAATTGCTGCAATAATAAACAAATATTTTAATATGACAGTAGCAAAATCTTTATTTATAATTGACTCTCTTGTAGTTTTGATGGCAGTCAAAGAATTTGGTGTTGAAACTGCTTTGTATGCGGTTTTATCTGTTATTATTCAATCATTTGGTTTTAATTATTTCATACAAGGATTAGGAAGAAAAATTGCCATTACTGTTATTAGTGATTATAGTGATGAAATTAATAAAATGATTTTGGGTAAATATAGAAGAGGAGTAAGCCTTTACAAAGCAGAGGGAGGTTTCTCTCATAAAGAAAGAAATATAATATTAACTGTAGTTCCTTTTAGAAAATACATACCTATTAGAGATGATATATTAAAAATTGATAAAAACGCATTTGTTTTTACTCATGCTATATCAGAAGTGCTAGGAGAAGGATTTACATATCAAGTTTTTGAATAATTGGGAGTGATTTAAATTAAAAATTTAAAAATAAAAAGATTTAATAAAAATAAGGCATACATACAAACAAAATATGGCGATGCTGTAATTGACAAAAATGAAGTAAAAGAATACAAACAAGGCGATGAAATAAAGACATATATTTATTTTGACAAGAATAATACTTTAAGAGCAAGCATAAATCTTGATATTGAAAGTGGAAAAATATATAGTTTAAAGTGTATAGATGTCAAAAAAAATGGAGCATATTTTTTATACCAAGATAAAATAAAATTATTAATGCCAGCTAGTGAGAGAACATATAAGGTTATTAAAGATATGACTTATCCAGTTGGACTTATCATAGATGATCAAAATATGCCTATTCTTACAAGCAAAATTAGGGATATGTTATCGTTTGACCATAATTTTAAAGAAAATGATATTGTTGAAGGAAGAATTTATTCTATAAATAAACATATAGGAGCTTTCATTGCGATTAATAATCAATTTGACTCGTTAATAAGAATTAAAGAATTAAATGGAGTTCATATTGAGGGAGAACTTTTAAAATTAAGAGTCAAAGAAGTAAGAGAAGATGGTAAAATTGAATTATCTAATAGAAAAAGATCTTATCTTGAAATAGATGATGATTGTCAAAAAATATTAGATTATTTGGAAGAAAATAATGGTTTCTTAAATTTGGGAGATAAGTCATCTCCTGATAAGATTTATAAAATATTTGGATTTTCAAAATCTGCCTATAAAAGAGCTATAGGTAGACTTTATAAAGATAAATATATTAAGATTTATCCAAAAAAAATACAATTATTGGAGAGGTAAAATGACAGAAAAAAATAACGATATATTAGCAGAAGTAAATGGTAAAAAAATTAGTCAAAAAGAAGTTGTAAGCTTTATTACACAAATGCAAGGTGGACAACAATTTTTGAATCCACAAGGAATTCATCAAATTACAGACGAATTAGTTAATCAAGAATTGATGTATATAGATGCATTAGAAAATAAACTAGATGAAGATGAAGAATTTACCAAAGAGTTAGAAATAACAAAGGAAAATATGCTCAAAAATTATGCAATGCACAAATTATTTGAAAGCATAGAAGTAAGCAACGAAGAAATTAAAAATTATTATGATAACAATAAAGAAGTGGTAAAAAAACCAAAATCTTACAGAGCAAGTCATATTTTAGTAGACGATGAAGAAAGTGCCAAAAATATTTTAAATGAAATAAATGATGGTTTAAGTTTTGAAGATGCTGCTAATAAATATTCAAAAGATAATGGCTCAAAAAATGGAGATTTGGGAGAATTTCCAAAAGGCACTATGGTTAAAGAATTTGAAGAAGCCCTTGATAAACTAGGAGAGGGAGAAATTTCAAAACCAGTAAAGACACAATTTGGTTATCATATAATAAAATTAGACCATACACATGATGAGTATTTACCAGAATTTGATGAAATAAAAGATAGAATTCACGATACACTTTTGATGATAAAAAGACAAGAAAAATATTTAGAAAAAACAAGAAAAATCAAAGAAAAGGTAGAAGTTAAAAAATATTACTAAGAAGGAAATTTTATGGAAAAGTCGAATTATTCCAGTAAGCTAAGGGCAATTGCAAAAGATTTAAGTGAATATATTAAAGTAATTGATGATAAAAAATCGCTTATAAAATTTGTTTTGTCAAAAGCTAAGGAAAGAAAATTAGTTATACTTTTAATAAACGATTGTTATTATATAAAAAATGAAAATTCGAAAGCTGTTTTACACCTAAATATTAGTGATAAAATAAACCAATCTTCTTTTATTAAAATTAAGGAAGATGAAGATTTTTCATTTGAAACAAATTTGAATCCAACTGAAATAAGCGGGATTTTATCGATAACAATGCTTTTGGAAGAAGGTATAAATAATTTTGATATTTTATTAACAAATAATTATATAAATGATTATAATAAAGATTTTTCTGTTTTAAGATCCGTTATAAGATCAAAAAATATTATTAATTTAAATTTAAATGAATCTGATTGCATAGCAGAAAGTTTTGCTTCACATACGATTAGTACAGTTGGAATTCCTATAAATAGGAAAGAAATTGACGAAGAAAGTTTCTTAGAAAATAATTTAATTTATAGAATAAGTCTTAAAAATATAGCTGGCGATAATTTTTCTAATGATTTCAATAATGTTTTCAAAAATACAATAAAAATGTTGATGACTTTTATTAGAAAAATAAAATCAAAAGTTGATTTAGATGTAATTAATATTGAAGGCGGAGGCAAGCACGACAAAACACCATCTTATTGTTTTGTAGACTTAGTTTGTAAAAATGAATTCGAAAATGATTTATTGGATGTATTTTATTTATTTGAAAGCGAATATTTAACTGCAAATTTAAAAATTGAACCAAATTTGAAATTTGAAATAAAAAAGATAGATAAATTAAAATTTTATCCAATGACTCAAGAATCATACAATCACATAGCTTCTTTCGTTGAATTATCATTAAATGGAACATTTGCTGTAGATAGTAATACAAAAACCACAATCTCTTCTTCGGTTTTAACAAAAGTAAGAACTTCAAGTTATAAATTAAATGCTGTTATGATTTTTAGATCCTTATCTGAGGAAAGTTTAAGCAGAATGTTAGAACAAACTAAGCTTGCTAGTGACATTAATGGGGGAGAATTTACAAATAGGTTATCAATTCCTTCATGGCAAAACAAAGAAAATGATCTGGCTCTTATATTTAAAGATACCTATGATTATTTATATAAGAGCAATTTAGAGATAATAAAAACACAATATTCTTTAGACTGCAACCTAATTTTTTATAAATTTAATGTTAATATGATATCAATTGGGGTAAAATATAAACAAGTGGATATGATAAATTCTGCTTGTGATTTTAAAGATATTATAAAAACTTTTTCTTTAATTAAGGAAGTTTTATTTAAACTAAATAAAAATTTGGAGTGAAGATGTCAAAAAAATTAGAAATTCATAATCATGAAATTGAGTTTGAAAAAAATGAAGGAAAAGCAATAATTGAATTGCAATTGGATGAGAATCCAAGACAATGTTATTTAATTGATATATTTTCTGTAGATGGCGTTGATTATATAGCCTTAGTTGATTCTGAAAATAGCGAACTTATTATTCTTTTGTATGAATTAGAGGATGAAGAAAGCGGAGAAATCAAATTAAATTCTTTAGAAGATGAAGATAAACTTGATGAAATATATCATTTATTTTCACATTATTGGGATTACGATACAATTGATGAGATTGTAAGTGAATACGAAAGTGATTTAGAAGATAGTGATTTAAATGAATAGGGATTTACCATATTTTCCTATATCAGAATATTACAAATTAGAATATGGACAAAAGGTATATAAACTACCTGTAAAATTATCTTTATCTTGTCCAAACAGGGATGGAGAAAAAAGTACAAAAGGATGTATTTTTTGCTCAGAAAGTGGGGGGAGTTTTGAAAATTTACCTTCATTTTTTACAGTCGATAGGCAATTAGAGATAAATAAAAATTATATAGGTAGTAGATATAAAGCAAAAAAGTTCATAGCATATTTTCAAAACTTTTCAAATACTTATGTAGAGTTCGAAAAATTTAAAAATATTATTGAAGCTTGCAACAAAGAATATATTGTAGCTATATCAATATCAACTAGAAGTGATTGTATAACTTATAAAAAATTAGATTTTTTAAGTGATTTTTCAAAAAAAACAGGGATTGATATAATCATAGAATTGGGTTTACAAACTGCAAATTATAAAACTCTAAAGATTCTTAATAGATGTGAAGATTTAGCTGACTTTATAAAAGCTTGCAATATGATAAATGAATATGGATTTAGGATTTGTACTCATGTTATCTTATCACTTCCTTGGGATGATGATGAAGATATAATTGAAACTGCTAGGATTATTAATGTACTTAGATTAAAAGAGGTTAAAATTCATTCCTTGTTTGTAATAAAAAATACAAAACTTGAAAAAATGTATCAAAACAATGAATTTAAAATGCCCTCAAAAGAAGATTATCAAAAAAATGTTATTTTGTTTTTGAGATATATTAATAAGGATATAGCAATACAAAGACTTGTAGGAAGAGCACCTAAAGAAGATTCTATTTTTTGTAATTGGAACTGTTCATGGTGGATGATTAGAGATGAAATTATAGATTATATGAACGAAAATAATATTTTTCAAGGCGATATGAGTTGCCAAAAAGAATATAAAAAATTAAAGGGAGAGATGAAATGATTTATTTAGTATTAGGACCATCAGGAAGTGGAAAAACAAAATGGTTAATAGACCAAGCTAATGATGAAAAAGGTAAAGGAAACACAAATATAGTATTTGTTGATAGTGATAATGAACAAATTTATTCACTTGACCATTCTGTAAGACTAATTGATGCCTCAAACTTTTTTATAGATTCTGTAGAATCTTTTAGAGGATTTATAGCTGGAATATTAGCAAGAGATTATGATATTGGAAAAATTTATATTGATGGTATCTACGATATAATTGATATTAATAGTGAAAATATTGAGAAACTTTCAGATGACTTAACTAAACTTTCAAATGAATGTAATGTAGATGTTTATCTTGGCCTAGATTGTAAGTCAAGTGATATACCTGAATCTCTTGATGCAGAAATTCACGAAACAAAATTATTAGATTAAATTTAAGCCGTCTCTAAGAGACGGTTTTTTGATATTATGTTAGATGAAGTAAAAAAATTAGAATCTTTCAATAAATGGAGAAAGGAAAGCATTGATTTATTAACTAATCAAAAAATTGGTAAAGATGAATTTTTAGAATTAAATTATAGGTATTTGGTAAAGCTCGATTTAAAACCATTTTCAAATATTTCTTCTGTTTTAGAAGCTGTATATAATTATCAGTATTACAATATAATGGCAAAAAGATCTAATCAGATGGCTCTTACTTTTATTTCTAAAAAAAAGAAAAAATATCAACAAGAAATAAACAATAGGGAAAATTATTATTATTTAAAAGATTTAGCAACAGAAAAATTGCTTGAATTGATAGATTATAAAGATATAGAAGCTTATTTCATAAAATTAAAATCAAAAAGATTAACAGGTGAAATATTTGAGATATATCTAAAAGATTTTGATAAGTTGATACTGCATTCAAAAAATAAAAATCTTCTTCAAAAATTAAAAGAGAGAGAATGTTTTTTGGATGAAGCCAAAATATCTATGATTGATTCCTATGTTAATAAATCATATTAATATGATAGAAGTTAAAATTAATGAAAATGATGCAAATCAAAGATTTGACAGATTTTTAAGAAAATATTTACAAAATGCTCCCTTGTCACTTATTCAAAAAAATATTAGAAAGAAAAATTTTAAAATAAATGATAAAAGAGCAAAAAAAGATGATTTCGTCAAAAATGGCGATATTATTACAATGTATATTAAAGATGAAGATTACAAAAAATGGGTTAGAAAAAAAGAATTTAAAGCTAGTGATTTTGACCTTGATATAATATATGAAGATGAAAATATTATTATAATCGACAAAAAATCTGGAGTATTATCTCATGCTGCCAATAAAAATGATTATGGAAATAATATAGTAGATCAGATGACTTCATATTTATATAAGACAAACAAGGTAAACAGCAGAGATTTAACTTTTAAACCAAGTATAGTAAATAGACTTGATAGAAATACAGCAGGGCTTATTATTGGAGCAAAAAATGTAAAAGCGCTTAGAAGCCTTAACAAAGCAATTCGTCAAGGAAAGATAAATAAATATTACCTTACTATAGTTGAAGGAGAAATTCATAAAGATTTTGAAATTGATACTAGAATTTCAAAAAATGAAAATAAAAACATGGTAAAAGAAAAAGAAGATGGAAAAAGGATTATTACAAAATTTCATCCTCTAGAAACAAAAAATAATTTTACGCTACTAGAGTGTAAGCTTATTACTGGAAAAACCCATCAAATTAGATATTCATTAAATAAAAATTCTACACCAATTATTGGCGATAGAAAATATAGTAAATCAAATATAGATTATAAAAAAATAAATCTTAATAATCAAGCCTTATTAGCCTACAAATTAGAATTTGATTTTATTGATAATTTATCATATCTAGATAAAAAAATATTTATTTCAAGACAAGTAGGAAAAATTAATGACCTAAAAGAGGAAGTCTTCTATGGAAATCTTATTAAATGATGAGTTTTTAAAAACAAATAAAAAATTTTTATATGAAATTATAAAAGAAAAATACCCAAATAATTTTAAAGATTATGTTTTAGCAAATGTGAATGGAAAAATTGTAGATCTTAATTATAAAATTTTTCAAGATGAAAAAATAGATTTAATAAAAAAATATACTCACATAGCAAATTTATCCTATGAATCTACCATAGCTTTGATTTGTATGCTTGCAATAGAAAAAATTTATAAAAACAAAAAAGTTAATATAGAATATTCTGTTAATAATTGTTTATACTTATCAGTTGAAAATTTTAAAATCTTACATAAAGATATAGAAAAAATAAAAAAAGAGATGGAAAATCTAATAAAAGAAGATTTTCCAATTGTTAAAAAAACTTACAAAAAAACCGATGCTCTTAAAATCTTTAAAGAAAATGATGACTTAGATAAGTACAATTTATTAAATAGTTTAGATTTAAATGAAATAAATATATACGACGTAAAAGATAAATTTTATTTTTTTACTAATTATTTATGCCCAAAATCATCTTGGATAGAAGATTTTGATATAATTTATTATCATCCAGGAATTTTAATAAATTATAAAAAATCTGAAAATTCAAAATTATTAGATTTTAAAGAGCAAATTAATATACCAAAAATATATGAAAGATCAAAAAGATGGACAAATCTACTGGGAATTAAATTTGCAAGCGATTTAAATGAATTAGTAATAAATGATAAAATTGAAAGCTTGGTTAATGTTAATGAAACATATTATAATAATCAGTTAAATAAGTGTGCAAAAGATATTATTGCAAATAATATGAATATAGTTATGCTTGCAGGGCCTTCCTCATCAGGAAAGACAACTACTGCAAAAAAATTAGCAATTCAACTTGCGGTATTGGGAAAAGATGCTTATGTAATTTCGACTGATGATTATTTTGTAGATAGAAATAAAACGCCCTTAGATGAAAATGGAAATAAGGATTTTGAAAGTATTGATGCAATAGATCTACATAGTTTAAATGAAGATTTATTAGATCTTTTAGAGGGCAAAGAAGTTATTTTACCTTCATTTAATTTTATAAAAGGAATTAGAACCTTATCAAATAAAAAAATAAAAATGAAAGAGAATACGATTTTGATAATAGAAGGAATTCATGCTCTAAATCCAAAACTTACTGACTATATACCAGAAAAAAATAAATACAAAATTTACGTTTCAGTTTTAACAGGTATAAATATAGACTCAACAAATAGAATTTCATCAACTGAAACAAGACTTATAAGAAGAATAGTTAGAGACAACAAGTACAGAGGATATGATACTTTGGAAACTTTAAAATCTTGGGATAAGGTAAAATTAGGAGAGCAAAAATATATTTTCCCTTATCAAAATAGGGCAGATTTTTATGTTGATTCATCACTTATATATGAATATAATGCACTAAAAAAATACGCCATAGAATGTTTCAAACAAGTTTCAAAAAATTCTAAATATTATTATATGGTTGATAGGCTTGAAAATATTTTGTCATATTTTGTAGAAATTGAAAATACAAAAATAATTGACGATCACTCAATACTTAGAGAATTTATAGGAGAAGATAATGACTAAAACAATAGGACTTGATATAGGTGGAACAAAAATCCAAGGTGCTGTAATCGATGAAAATGGAGAAATTTTAAAAACTTATAGACTTGAAACTTGTGCTAGAGAAGGAAAAGATAAAGTTTTAGAAAATATTTCAAAAATTATAGAGTTTTTAAAAACTGATGAAATTGAAGCTATTGGTGTTGGAACACCTGGTTTTATAGATTCAGAAAATGGAATAGTTACTTTTGCAGGAAACATAGATGGCTGGACAGGTCTTAATTTAAAAAAAGAACTTGAAAAAATATCAGGACTTCCTGTATTTGTAGAAAATGATGCAAATATAGCTTTGGTTTGTGAAAAATGGCTAGGAGCTGGTAAAGGTTATAATGATATAGTTATGATTACAATTGGAACAGGACTTGGCGGAGCTGTTTATAATGAAAAAATGGGCTTATTATCTGGAAGTAATTTTCAAGGAGCAGAGCTTGGACATATAATTTTACATCCTGATGGAGAATATTGTACATGTGGACAAAGTGGTTGTGCAGAAAGTTATTGTTCTGGAACTGCTATTGTAAGACATTATGAAGAATTAACAAGAAATGAATTAAATGGGGAAGAAATATTTAAACTTGCTAATGATGATGAAAATGCAAAAAAAGTAATTGAAAGATTTACAAGCGATTTGGCTTGGTTTTTAACAAGTTTGAGAAATATTTTTGATCCTCAATTAATAATTGTTGGTGGTGGAGTAATAAATTCTAAAGATTTTTGGTGGAATGAAGTTTTGGAAAATTTCAAAAAATATTGCCATTTATCTGATAAAATTGAAATCAAATCAGCTAAATTTTTAAATGAAGCTGGTGTTATTGGTGCAGGAAGAATTGCAATGGAAAGGTTAAAAAATGAGTGATAAAATTTTAATTTGCGATGACGAAGAACATATCAGACAATTTATGAAAATAAATCTTGAGTATGCAGGATTTAATATTATTGAAGCTGGTAGTGGAGAAGAAGCATTGAGATTAGCAGATGAAGAAGAACCTTTGGTTTGTATTTTAGATATAATGCTACCAGGAATTAGCGGATATGAAGTTTGCGATAGCATAAGAAAAAAATATCCAAAAGTTGGCATAATTATGGTGTCTGCAAAAAGTCAAGATATTGATAAAATTTTAGGTCTTGAAAGAGGCTGTGATGATTACATTATAAAACCATTTAATCCTCAAGAGCTAATTTTAAGAGTCAAATCTTTGATGAGAAGAGTTAAATTTATTGATGTAGAAAAAGAAGAAAAAAATGAAAATGTTCTTGAAGATGGTTTATTTAAATTAGATTTGTATGCTAGAAATTTTTATAAAAATAATATAGAAATTGATGTTACACCAACTGAGTTTACAATATTAAAAAACTTTATTTTAAATAAAGGTAAGGCAATGAGTAGAATGGAAATAATGAAAGATACTTGGGGCGATAATTACAGCACAGATACAAAAATCGTAGATGTAAATATAAGAAGAATTAGAGCAAAAATTGAAGAAAATCCAGCAAGACCCGAGTATATAGAAACAGTTTGGGGAACAGGTTATAGATGGAGATAGAAAAAAAGAAAAAATCATTATTTAAAATAAATTTTAATAGCATAATTTTTAGTATTATGAAAATAATAATGATTTTTGTAACTTTAGTTGTTGTAGGATTTGAAATTTTTTCATATAGGTCAATTACTAATTATTATGAATCTGCACTTGTTGGAGCTATGCTTAATCAAGCAAAATACAATCAGGTTTTATATTCAAATTATTTGTCAAGATATGATCTTTCTGAGATTGTAATTGGAGATAAAAATTCTTTTTATAGAAATAATGTTAGTCAAGTTCAAATCTTAGATAATTCTTCCAATGTTTTATTTGATTCACTTGGCTCTTCAAAAATTGGTACAAAAATAAAATCTACTGATGTCATCAATGCAAATAAAGGGGAGTATTCTTACCAAAAAATAATAAATAAGAAAACAGGAGAAGAAGTTATTGCTTTATCGTATCCATTAAGCGATAATCAAAAACAAATTGGTATTATAAGGCTAATTTCTTCTACTGCAAAAGTAAAAGAAAATGTAAATAATCAAATGATTATATTTTTATTTTTTGGATTTACAATTTTTCTTTTTGCGCTGGTGGTTTCTTTTTATGCATCAAAAAGATGGATTGTACCAATTAAAAATTTGACAAAGGTTGGAGAAAAATTAGCTCAGGGAGATTTTAAAGTAAAAGCTAGTGAAGATGGAAAAAATGAAATTTCCGAACTAGGGCAAACTCTTAATTATATGAGTGAAAATATAGTTAAAAGAGAAGATATGAAAAATGAATTTATATCTTCTGTTTCACATGAGCTTAGAACTCCACTTACTTCTATTAAAGGTTGGGCAATAACTTTACAAGCAAAAGAAATTCAAAAAAATGAAGATATGCTAAATCAAGGATTAACTATAATTGAAAATGAGGGAGAAAGATTGTCGCTTATGGTAGAAGATCTTCTTAATTTTTCAAGATTATCTTCCACATCTTTTCAATATGAAAAAGAAGATCTTAATATTGTTGAGATTGCAAAAGAAGTTTATCAACAACTTTATCCTAGAAGTTTAAATGAGAAAATAAATTTTGATTTTAAAACTGCTTACGAAGAAATTATTGTTAATTGTGATAAAAATAGAATGAAAGAAGTCTTTATAAATATCATTGACAATGCCATGAAATTTACTCCAAAAGATGGACATATTGATATTTTTATAAGTAAAGAAGATGAAAATGTAAATATTGAAGTTAAAGATGATGGAGAAGGAATTAAAGAAGATGAAATTTCTTTTGTTTCTAGTAAATTTTTCAAAGGTTCTTCATCAAAAAGCCAAACTGGATTGGGCTTATCTATTTGTGAGGAAATAGTAAAAGCTCATGATGGAAAACTTGTAATAAAAAGTAAATATACAGTTGGGACTTCTGTCATTGTAGTTTTACCGAGGGCTAAAGTATGAAAAAATTTAAAAAATTAATACTATTAATATTTCTTTTTGTTTTAACTGCATGTAGTTTTGGAAGACCTGAAGATGTAACAGAATTAATTGAAGCTCCAAAAGTAGAAGATCCTATTTTAAAAGGAACATGGCAAGTAAGCGAAATAAAAAAGGCATCAGGCACAACTGATTTATCAAATGTAAAAATAAATGACAAATTATATATTGATAAAAATTTAGTAGCTTTAAATGATGATTATGCTTATCCACCAAAATTTTCTACAAAATATGTAAATTTAAAATCCTATTTAGAAAGTAGGTCTTTAGATTTAGATTTATCATCAAAATCATATGTAAAAATTTTATCAGCAAATCAAGGACAATTGTATTCTAGAGATTTTGTTGTTTTGGACAAAGATACTATCTTTTATATTCAAGAAGATTGTGCAGTTTTTTTAAAGAAAATAGATAAATCTGTAAAAAGAAATGTTATAAAAAAATATGCAAAGAGAGCGTCAAAAGAGAGAACTACTACAAAAACTGGAGAAAAAGTAGAAGAAGATACAAGCGTATTAATTGGCGTAAGGGAAAGAGTAGATAATAATACATCAAGTCCAAATTATTATTACTATACTTATTGTATAAGACTTGAGCCAAATAAAATGGCGAGAATTGAAAAAGCCGAGCATATATTTTTCCCTTTAAAAGAAGAATTTTGGCGTTTAAAATGTGAAATAAATACTAAAAATAAAAAATACGATAATATTTTAGCTTATCCAATAAAATTAGAAAACAAGATGAATGATAAAAAAAATAAGGATAAGTATAAGTTTGAAAACAGTGATATTGATTTAAAAATCAATTATGTAGATGAAGATTATATTTCTTTTGACTACAACTTAGTTTCTGATAAACTTCCAATAAATAAATACGCTATGTTAAAAACTGACCAGTTATCAAATGATTCTTTTCTTACAATTAAAGAATTTACAGGAGAAAGTAAGAGCAAGGACATATTTAAAAATGTTGTTTATGATCAAATTAGTCAAAATGTAGGCTCTCTTGATGATAATAAAATATCTTACGATTTTACAAATTTTGGTTTTATAAGAAATTTTGGTTTGTGGCAGTTGGAATCTTCTTATCAAATGAAAAAGGATGAAAATTTAGAACAAAAATCATTTCCTATAGATATGGCAATAACAGAAGAGCTTTTAGAACAAAATAAAAAGGACATAACAGTTGATATGATAAAAAATATTAACAGTCATGCCAAAGATTATTTTGAGCTAGTTAATGGACAATATGTTGCTGTACAAACTCCAGATGAAATTTTATTTTATAATGTAAGAAGTGGACTAATAGATCCAAATCCTAAATTTTCAATTCAACTATCAAATTCAACAGATATTATTATGTTTGAACAAGGTTTGGGTTCGTATGCTGAAAAATGGGAGAAATTATTCAGCGATAATAATATAATCATACATTAATAAAACAAAAAATTGACTTGACTTTAAAATATTTGATAAGATTTATTAAGAGGTGAATATGAAGATAGTATTAGCAACATCTAACAAAGATAAGGTTAGAGAAATTAAAGAAATTTTAGGGGAGAATATAAAAATATATACAACTAAAGATTATAATGTAGATAATTTTGAAGTTGAGGAAGATGGAGAAACATTAAAAGAAAATGCTTATAAAAAAGCAAAAACTTTATATGATATTTTAAAAGTACCAACACTTGCAGATGATACAGGTTTATTTGTAAAATCACTAGATTTAAGACCAGGTGTTTATTCTCATAGATATGCCGGAGATAATCCAACATATAAAGACAATAGGGATAAACTATTAGATGAATTAAAAAATTGTGACAATAGAGATGCTTATTTTAAAACTACAGTTTGCTTTATAGATGATAAAGGAAAAGATTATTATTTTGATGGTCAAATAAACGGAGAAATAAGCAAAAAAGAATATGGCGATAAGGACTTTGGCTATGATCAAATTTTTAAAGTTAAAGAATTGGATAAAACTTTTGGTCAAATGACTGATGAAGAAAAAAATTTATACAGTCATAGGTCCTTGGCTTTAGAAAAATTCAAAAAATTTTTGTTGAAAGAAGAATTTAATGAGGATATTGGTAACAAGTGATACTCATGGAGATTATCATTCTATAGTAAATTATATTAAAAAAAATCATGTAGATTTTATGATACACGCTGGAGATTATACCAGTGATGCTTATAATATTTCAAAAATCACTGGTATAAATTATATAACAGTTAAGGGGAATAATGATTATGGAGATTATAAAAATCCATTTGAACAAATAATACCCCTAGGAGATAATAATATCTTGTTAGTTCATGGCCATAAAGAAGGAGTTTATTTTACTAAAGAAAAGCTTCTTCAAAAAGCCCTAGATTATGATTGTAATATTGTAATTTTTGGTCACACTCACACTTATTTTTTTGAATATTTAAAAGATTTTAACTTATATTTACTAAATCCAGGTTCTCCGACTCTTCCAAGAGATAATAAGGCTGGATTTGTAATTTTAGAATATGATAAGAAAATAAAATTTGATAGAATAGATTAAAAAAAGGAATAAATATGGCAGGTTTAATAACTTTAGTAGCAAATAATATATCAAAGCTTATTGTTTTGCCAATCTTAGCATTAGTGATAATAGGGTTGACATATTTTATAAGCAAAAATAATGACGATAAAATTGTAAAATTTTACCCATCTTTTATAATAGGAATTGTTGGATTGGCTATTGGAATTATAGCTTTTGTAAATTTAACAACAGCAATAGGACTTAATTTGGCTTGGATAGGAGTGATTTTACTATCAAATGCCTTTATAGGAATTTTTGCTGCAATTATAATCGATTTGGTTAATGGTGTAAAAGAAGATAGCAATCAGCAAAAAAAGGTGAAAAAAAATGCAAAAAAATAAGGCGGCATTTTTTGATATAGATGGAACCTTATTTAGAAATTCATTATTAATAGAACATTATTTTTTGATGACTAAAGATGGAATTTTAGATAAGGAAAATTGGGAAGAAAATGTGAAACCCTTATATCAAAAATATCAAGATAGAAAAGGTCCTTATGAAGATTACCTTGATAAAGCATCATTGCTTTATCAAAAAAATTTAAAAGGAATAGATAAAAAAACTATAAATATATATGCAAAAAAAGTTATCGAAAATAATCAAAGTAAAATTTATAGAGTGACAAAAAATGCCTTAGAATATCACAAAAAAATGGGATATAAAATATTTGTGATTTCAGGCTCTCCAGATTTTTTGGTTAGAGATTTTGCAAAAATTTATGGAGCTGACCATACTATTGCAACAAAATATATTTTTGATGATAAAGATAAATTTACAGGCAAAATATTGCCAATGTGGGATAGCAAAAATAAGAAAAAATCAATTGATTTTTTGACAGAAAAATATAATATAGACTTAGAAAATTCACATGCTTATGGAGATACTAATGGGGATTTTTCTATGTTTGAAAAAGTTGGAAATGCTCATGCTATAAATCCAAGCTATGAGCTTATAGAAAGATTATATAATAATAAAAAATTAAGAGAAAAAACGAAAATTCATGTTGAGAGAAAAGATGTAAACTATACTTTTTTGTTAAGTGATTTGAATGTAGATTTTCATCAATTTTAATAAATTTTTCAATGAATAAAATTAAATTGAATTTTTTTAAATAGCTAATTTATAATTAATTTATACAATATTTAGGAAATATTGCATAAATTATTCATTTGTTTTAGCTATTTTTATTTTTCTGTAAATAAACTTAAATAAATTTATTTGATTTTATGTTAAAATTTATTTACAGACTAAGAAGAGGGATAAGAAATATGACATCAAGTGCGGAAAAAAAACCAATAATTGAAAAACTTGAATATGATTATTTAATTAATGAAGATATATCTTCATTAAATACATTGATGTCATTATATGATAATAAAAATTTTAGAAATTATAAAAAAAATAAATTTTTCATAAAACCATATATATTAAAAAATTTGAAAAAGAATTTTTGGTATCTGTCTGATATAGATCAAATCATTATTAGCTTAGATAAGACAATAGGAAATGATTTGGACAGGTTTGAATTTTTATTGACTTTAAAAAGTGAATATGAAGCTTTTAAAGATAAAAAATTAATTGATGATTTAGAGTATCTTGCTATTAACTATTATGGGGATGTTTTTTTATTTGAAGAAAATGAAATTTTTACAGAAGATAATCCTTATGTTAATCAAGAGAAAAATAATTATATAAAAAAGATTTATGACAATAAAGATTTGGTTTCAAATATAAGAAAAAGTGTAAAAATATATGCTGATACGTATTTAAAGTTAAAAGTTTTAAATCTTGATGTGAACACTAGTAAGCAATTAGCTTTTGATATTGATATGATTTATACCGAAGATATTACATTAAAGCAGGCTCAAGAAATTAATGATAAATTAGTAAGCCTACTTTACAATATAGCTATTGATGTCTATGCTAATTATTATTGGAAGGGACTTTGTATAGAAGTTGTTAATAGGTATCATTAAAACAAAAGGGCAATTAGCCCTTTTTTAATTGTAAGTTTAAGAAAGGTTAGTATGATTATTTTAGGGATTGATCCAGGAATTGCTATTATGGGTTATGGAGTTTTAGAAGTTAATGGAAATAGATATAAGGTTTTGGAAAATGGTGTCGTTACAACTTCATCAAAAACTAAAACTCCTGAAAGGCTCAAAATTTTATATGATAATTTAAATGATATAATTAAACAGTATAAGCCAGATGAATTTGCCATAGAGGAATTATTTTTTAATCAAAATGTTAAAACGGCTATTACTGTAGGACATGCAAGGGGAGTTCAAGTTTTGTGTGCGCAAGTAAATAATCTTCCGATTTACGAATATACTCCTTTACAAATAAAACAAGCTATTACTGGATTTGGTAGGGCAAATAAAAAACAAATGCAAGAAACTGTTACAACTTTACTAAATTTAAGTGAAATTCCAAAACCAGATGATGCTGCTGATGCTTTGGCAGTATCTTTAACTCACGCTTTTAGTCAAAGATTTAAAGAACAATTTAGGATGAATTAATGATTAGTTATATAATTGGAGAAATAAAATATATAGGAGAAGATAATTTTGTAATTGAAAATAATAATATAGGTTACTTTATTAATTCTTCATTTAATACTATAAAAACTCTTGAAATAAATAATGAATTTAAAATTTTTACAAAAATGAATGTAAGAGAAGATGATATATCTTTATTTGGTTTTTCGTCAAAAGATGAATTAGAAGTTTTTGAGCTTTTAACAAGTGTATCTACAATAGGACCTAAAAACGCTATAGCAATTTTGTCAACTTTAAATGTAGATAAGATTAAACTTGCTATAGTAAATAACGATATTGATACTTTAACCAAGGCTAAGGGGATTGGTAAAAAAACTGCATCAAGAATTATTCTTGAGCTTGTTGATAAGGTTAAGAAAATGGCTATTAATGATGATATTTCAATTTCTAACCCGGATATTGATAATATTACTTCTAATGAAGAAATTGATGTTGCAAGAGAGGCTTTACTTAATCTTGGCTATCAAAGAAATAGCATAGATAAAGTTCTTGCTAGCCTAAAAGATAGTGATCTTAGTCTTGAAGAAATTATTAAAGAATCTTTGAAGCGAATGATTTAGGGTGATAATATGTATGACCAAAATGAAAGAATAGTTGGCTCTAATGAGCAAATAAATGATAAATATAAGGAAATGACTATAAGGCCAAAGTGGCTAAAAGATTATATAGGTCAAGATAAGGCTAAAGAAAAATTGAAAATTTTTATTGAATCATCAAAAAAAAGAGAAGAAGCTCTTGACCATGTTTTATTGCAAGGTCCTCCAGGACTTGGTAAGACAACTCTTTCAAATATAATTGCCAATGAATTGGGAGTTAATATTAGAATTACAAGTGGACCTGCTATAGAAAGACCATCCGACCTTGCAAGTATTCTTACAAATCTTGACAAGGGAGATGTCTTATTTATTGATGAAATTCATAGGATAAATAGATCAGTTGAAGAAATTTTATATCCTGCTATGGAAGATTTTGCTCTTGATATTATTGTAGGAAAAGGACCAAATGCTCAGTCTATTAGAATAGATTTAGAAAAATTTACTTTGGTTGGCGCTACAACAAGAGCTGGAATGCTTTCTGCACCATTAAGGGATAGGTTTGGTGTTTTATTATCCTTAAACCTATATGATACAAAAGATTTGACAAAAATTGTAAAAAGGTCTGCTGATATTTTAGAAATTCCAATAGAGGATAAGGGAGCTTTTGAAATAGCTAGAAGAAGTAGAGGAACGCCAAGAATTGCAAACAGGCTTTTAAGAAGAGTAAGAGATTATGCAATAGTAAAAAAAGATGAAATTATAGATTATGAAACATCCTGTGAGGGCTTAGAATTATTAGAAGTTGATCCTATGGGACTTGATAATATGGATAAAAAAATAGTTCTAACTATGTATGAAAATTTTTCAGGAGGTCCTGTTGGAATTGATACTATTGCAGCATCAACAGGAATTGAAAATATAACAATAGAAGATGTTTATGAGCCATATTTATTACAAATTGGGTTTTTAACAAGAACTCCAAGAGGAAGAATTTTGACAAGAAAAGCTTATGAACATTACGGATTAAAATATGAGGACAAATAATGAAAACAGAAGATTTTGATTACAATTTACCAGAAGAATTAATTGCCCAACATCCAGCAGATAAGAGAGATTTTTCTAGATTAATGGTTGTTGATAGAAAAACTGGTAAAAGAGAAGATAAACATTTTTATGATATTATTGATTATTTAAATGAAGGTGACCTTCTTGTAATGAATGATACAAGAGTTATACCTGCAAGACTTTTTGGTCATAGAGAAGGAAAAGAAGAGGAAATCGAAGTATTTTTGCTTGAAAATATTGAAGATGATAAGTGGGAAGTCTTAGTTAGACCTGGTAAGAAGATGAAAATTGGAACAAAATGTATTTTTTCAGATGAGTTAAGCCTTGAAGTTATTGATATTAAAGAAGATGGCAATAGGGTTGTTGAATTTTTCTATGATGGAATTTTTCAAGAAATTTTAGATAGACTTGGAAATATGCCTTTGCCACCTTATATAAAAGAAAAACTAAAAGATAAGGAAAGATACCAAACAGTTTATTCCAAAAATCCAGGTTCAGTTGCTGCACCAACAGCAGGTCTTCATTTTACAAAAGAATTACTTAAAAAGATAGAAGAAAAAGGTGTTAAATTAGCATATATAACTTTAAATGTTGGGCTTGGAACATTTAGACCTGTAAAAGTTGATGATGTAAAAAATCATAAAATGCATTCTGAATTTTATCAAATAAGCAAAGAAACTGCAGATTTAATAAATGAAACAAAGAAAAATAATAAGAGGATTATTTCAACAGGAACTACAACTACAAGAACACTTGAATCAGTTTACAAAAAAAATGGGCAAATAAAAGAAGATTCAGGTTGGACTGATATATTTATTTATCCTGGATTTGAATTTAATGTTATAGATTGTCAAATAACAAATTTTCATTTGCCAAAATCTACTCTAATAATGCTTGTGTCAGCTTTAGCTAGCAAAGATATAATTTTAGATGCTTATAAGGATGCTGTTGATAAAAAATATAGGTTCTTTAGCTTTGGCGATGCAATGTTTTTAAAATAGGAGAGAAAATGCCGATAAAATATGAATTAATAAAAAAAGATAAATATTCCAATGCAAGATGTGGAATAATTCACACAGACCATGGAGATATTCCAACACCAATTTTTATGCCAGTTGGAACAAAGGCTACAGTCAAAACTATGAGTGTTGAAGAATTAAAAGAAATTGATGCAAAAATAATTTTGGGAAACACCTATCATTTGTATTTAAGACCTGGCATGGATATTATGAAAAAAGCTGGTGGTCTTCATAAATTTATGAATTGGAATGGACCAATTCTAACAGATAGTGGAGGATTTCAAGTTTTTTCTTTGTCAGATACAAGAGATATTTCTGAAAAAGGTGTAGTTTTTAGATCTCACATTGACGGTTCAAAACATTTATTTACACCAGAAAAATCAATTGAAATTCAAAATGATATTCATTCAGATATAATGATGAGCTTTGATGAATGTATTCCTTATCCTGCAGATTATAAATATGTAGAAAATTCTGTTGAAAGAACAATTAGATGGGCTAAAAGAGGTCTTGATTATCACAAAAAAAATTCCCATAAAGACCAATCCTTATTTGGAATTATTCAAGGTGGAATGTTTGAAGATTTAAGAAAAAGATCAGTTGAAGAAACTTGCGCAATGGATTTTGATGGATATTCATTGGGAGGTTTGTCTGTTGGAGAGCCAAAAGAAGAAATGATAAGACTTTTAAAATATACAACTCCACTTTTGCCAGAAGATAAACCAAGATATAATATGGGTGTAGGAAGTCCTGATTATTTATTTGAATCTTTTGAAGCAGGAATTGATATGGCTGATTGCGTTTTGCCTACAAGAATTGCAAGAAATGGAACAGCAATAACTTCAGAGGGTAGACTTGTTGTAAGAAATGCAAAATACAAGGAAGATTTCACACCTCTAGATCATGATTGTGATTGTTATACTTGTAGAAATTATTCACGAGCTTACCTAAGACACCTTGTAAATGTAAATGAAATTTTGGGAGCAAGGCTTTTAACTTATCATAATTTATATTTTTTACTTAAATTATGTGAAAATATAAGAAAAGCTATAATGGAAGACAGATTTTTGGAATTTAAAAAAGAGTTTTACAAAAAATATGGATATGAATCTTAAATTAGAATATATTATTTTAATAATTTTAGCTTTGATGTTTTATTTTTATACCTTAAAGGACGATATAAATAGGAAAAAGAATAAAAAATTTATAAAAGAAAATCTTAAAATAGGTTCAAAAATTATAACTGAAAGTAAAATTATTGGAGAAGTAGTAGAATTTAATAAGACAGATTGCCTTATTGTTAGCGGAAAAGATGACAAATTTTCATATATTTTAGTAAAGATTGAAAGTATCGAAAATATTATAGAAATTTAAAATAAAAAAGCTTAGTTTAGACTTTAATTAATTTGGTCTAAGCTAGGCTTTTTTTTATTGGTAATTATAAAATTTTTATTTTATTTCTATACATGATTTATAATCTTCTGGATTTTTTCTGATTTTTTCTGGATTTTTAAAGAAATCTTTGCTCAGTTTAACTACAACGGGACTAAGAGTGACAACTGCAAAAAGATTTGGCAAAGCCATAAAACCATTTAAAATATTTGCTACAATCCAAGCTACACCAAGATCAATATTTGCTCCAACAAAAACGAAAATAACGTACAAAATTCTATAAGGAATTATAATTTTATCTCCAAATAAATAAGTAAGAGCAGTTTCTCCATAATATGCCCATCCAAGAATTGTTGATAAGGCAAAAAGACTTAAGCCAACGCATACTATAATATTTCCAAAATTTGAGCCTGTTGCAAAAGCACGTGCAACAAGGCTTGCTGCATTATTTGTGTCAGTAATATCTACATTTGTAGAAAGAATTACTAAAGCTGTCATGGTACAGATTATAATTGTATCTACAAAAACTTCACTAATCCCCCAAAGACCTTGACGTACAGGATGATCAGTTGTAGCACACGCATGAGCCATAGGAGATGAACCTAAACCAGCTTCGTTTGTAAAAACTCCTCTAGCAACACCAGCAGATATAACTGCTTTAACAGAAAGACCAGCAAAAGAACCGCCAAGACTTTTTGGATTAAAAGCTCCTAGAAAAATTGATTTAAAAGCTGGCAAAATATTTGCTTTGTTTAAAAATAAAATCCATAAACAACCAAGAATGTAAAGAAGGGACATTAATGGAACTAACTTTTCAGTAACTTTTGTAATTGAATTTATTCCTCCAACTATTACAATACCAGCTATAATCGATAAGATTATTCCACTAATTATTGTATTAACTCCAAAAGTATCTTTAAGTACACCTGAAATTGCATTTGATTGGGTAGAATCTCCGATTCCAAAAACGGCAATTCCTGCAAAAATTGCAAAAGTTTTTGCAAGTTTTTTATTATTTAGACCCTTTTCTATATAATACATTGGTCCGCCTACATATTTCCCATTTTTCTTTTCCCTATAAGCAACTGCTAAGGTTACTTCAGAAAATTTTGTAGCCATTCCTAATAAGGCTGCAATCCACATCCAAAATATTGCACCAGGCCCTCCCAGAATAATTGCAAGAGAAACACCAACAATATTTCCAGTTCCAACTGTAGCTGCAAGAGCCGTTGCTAATGCACCAAAAGGACTTATATCTCCCTTGGCATGATGGCTATTTTTTTCAAAAATTTTTCCCAAAGTATTTTTTAAAGCGTATCCTAATTTTCTAAATTGAATTGCTTGAGTTTTTATGCTTATGTATATTCCTGTTCCAGAAATTGCCAAAATCAAAGGCAAACCCCATAGCAAATCATTAAAACTTTTTAATATATTTATCATATAATTCTCCATTAAATTTTATTCTATTATTTTATCATCATTTAAAATAAATGCAAAATAATTTATAATTTATCAAAATTTTTAACTTTGTATTTTATAATTAACATTGCTTGTACCCATATCTTTATATTGATTCTAAAAATGGTATAATTTATTCATAAGAGAGGAAATTATGACTAAGTGGTATATATATAATAAAAAAAATAATTATTTATCAAATTTAAAAAATAAAAATATTACCAAATTAGAAGCATTAATACTTGCAAATAGAGATATAGTTGATCCGAAAGTTGTTGATAGTTTTATTAATCCTACTTTAGAAAAGCTTCATGATCCTTTTTTATTAAAAGATATGGAAAAAGCTATTGATTTAATTATTGAAACTATGGAAAACGGAGAATCTATTAGGATTTTTGGAGATTATGATCAAGATGGTATAAGCTCAACTATGACACTTTTGGATGGCTTATTATATTTTTATGATGATATAAGCTATGATATTCCAGATAGGGTTATAGATGGATATGGGATTAGCGATAGAATGATTGATAGAGCTATACAAGCAAATGTAAGTCTTATTATCACTTGTGATAATGGAATTAGTGCTATTGATCAGGTTAAAAGATTAAAAGAAAATGGGATTAAAGTTATAGTAACCGACCATCATCAAGTTTCAAAAAAAGAAGATGGGGAATGGGTTGAGCAAATTTTGCCTCAAGCTGATTGCGTTATAAATCCAAAAAGACTTGACAACACTTATCCGTTTGATGATTTGTGCGGAGCAGGAGTTGCTTTTAAATTAATACAAGCTTTGTACCAAAGACTTGATGGAGATATGGAATATTTATATGGTTTATTGGAATATGTAGCTATGGGAACGGTTTGTGATGTTGTTTCACTTACTGATGAAAATAGAATTTTTGTAAGAGAAGGTCTAAAAAGAATTAATAATACTGAAAAACTAGCTATAAAAGCCTTGGTTGAAGAAAATTCTTGGAATAGAGAAGTTAGTGCTTATACGCTAGGATTTATAATTGGACCATGTATGAATGCTACTGGTAGACTTTCTACTGCAAAACTTGCAATTGATATGCTAATGGAAGATGATATAGAAAAAATTCGTACTTATGCAAAAAAACTTGTTAGTTTGAATAATGAAAGAAAAGAATTAACCAATATAGGTCTTGAAAAAACTTTAGAAATTATAAAAGATAAAAAATATTATAATGATGATATTATTATTGTAGATGTTGAAAATATTGAAGAAAGTATTTGTGGTATTATAGCAGGAAGAATTAAAGAAAAGTTTAATAAACCTACTATAATTATGACTCAGTCAAGTCAAAATGGGATTTTAAAAGGTTCTGGAAGAAGCATAGAAGCTTATAATATTTACAAGGAAGTTTTTGAAATAAAAGACATACTTGAATCATTCGGTGGACATCCTATGGCTTGCGGACTTTCTATAAGAAGTGATAAGGTTGAGGAATTTAGGCAAAAATTAAATGATAAATCAAAATTAAAAAAAGATGATTTTGTAAATATTATAAATATTGATGCTCAAATACCTCTAGACAAACTATCGCTAGAATTTGCCGAAAGTTTACAAAGACTAGAACCTTTTGGCAAAGACAATCCAAAAGCAAAATTTGCCGACAAAAATCTATTTATTAAAAATATAAATATGATTGGAAAAAACAATAATACCATGAAAATGATCTTAAATAAAAATGGTCGTGATATAGAAGCTATAAAGTTTAACGCACAAAAAGATTATAAATATTTAAGTGATAAATTTAAGGCAAATATAATAGGAAATAAAATTGATGCTGTATTTTATCCAGATATAAATGAATTTAATGGTAGAAGAAATTTACAAGTGAAATTAATAGATATAAGGTAGGTGATATTATGGCAAAAGATTTTCAAAAAGAATTTTTAAATTTCAAAAAAATTATTTTAAAAAATAATGAACATGCAGACATTAATTTAATAAAAAAGGCTTATGATTTTGCTGAATATCATCACAGAGGTCAAAAAAGAAATTCTGGAGAAGATTATTTTATTCACCCAATAGCCGTTGCAACAACTATATCTAATATGCAGTTAGATGACCAAACAATTTGCGCTGGATTGATGCATGATGTTTTGGAAGATACACCTGTAACGGAAGAACAAATGAAAGAAATTTTTGGGGAAGAAATAACTTTTTTGGTAGATGGAGTTACAAAACTTAAAAAATTAAATTACAAAACAAAAGAAGAAAAACAAGCCGAAAATATAAGAAAAATGGTTTTGGCTATGAGTAATGACATTAGGGTTATTTTGATAAAGCTTGCTGACCGTTTGCATAATATGAGAACTTTGGAATATAAGACTGAAAAAAAACAAAAGCAAACAGCAAGTGAAACTTTGGAAATTTATGTTCCATTAGCACATAGGCTTGGAATATATACTATGAAATGGGAGCTTGAGGATTTATGTTTTAGGTATCAAAAACCTGAAGAATATTATGAGCTTGCTCAAATGGTTCACAATAAAAGAAGAGAAAGAGAAGCCTACATAAATCAAATAATTGAAACTTTGGATAAGGCTCTTTCATCCTCAAATATAAATTATGAAATTTCTGGAAGACCAAAAGGTTTATTTTCAATTTATAAAAAAATGAGTAGAAATAAAATTGAATTTAACGAAATTTATGATTTAACTGCCGTTAGGGTTTTGGTTGATACAGTTGCAGATTGCTATGAAGTTTTAGGAAAAGTTCATTCAATCTGGAGACCTATTCCAAATAGGATTAAAGATTATATTGGTCAGCCAAAACCAAATGGTTATAGGTCTTTGCATACAACAGTATTTGGAGAAGATTCTAAGCCATTTGAAGTTCAAATAAGAACAAGGCAAATGCATTATGAATGTGAATATGGAATTGCAGCTCACTGGAAATATAAAGAAAATAAAAGTAAATCTACAGAATTTGATGAAAAACTCACTTTTATAAGACAAATTATGGAATGGCAAAAAGAAGGCGGCAAGGATGTAGATAGTAAGGAATTTCTTGATACCTTAAAAGGAGATTTTTTCTCAAAAGAAATATATATTTATTCTCCAAAAGGAGAGATTTATTCTTTGCCAGTAAATTCTTGTGCGATTGATTTTGCTTATAGGGTTCACACAGAAGTTGGAAATAAATGCGTTGGAGCCAAAGTAAATGGAAAAATTGTTCCATTTTCCCACAAGCTAAATACAGGAGATGTAGTTGAAATTCTTACAAGTAAGAATTCTCAAGGTCCATCAAGAGATTGGTTAAATATGGTCCAATCAAACCAAGCCAAAAGCAAAATCAAACAATTTTTCAAAAGATATAGAAAAGAAGAAAATATTGAAATAGGAAAAGATTCCTTATACAGAGAACTTAGAAAATCAAACGAGATTTACAAAAAAGACATAAAAGATGATTGGCTAATAGAAATTGCAAACGACTTAGGTTATCCAACAAAAGATGAAATGTTTGCATCGATTGGATTTGGCAAAACAAATACAGACCAAATAATTCAAAAATTGATAAAAAAACACAAAGATGAATTGCCTAAAAAAATTGAAGATTTAGATATAAATAAGGAAAAACCAAAAAAATCTTTTTCTAATGAAGTAAGGGTAAGCGATCTTGATGACCAAGTGGATGTAAAATTTGCAAAATGTTGTAATCCAGTACCAGGAGATCAAATTGTTGGATATATTACAAAAGGAAATGGCATAAGCGTTCATGTAAGGACTTGCCCAAATATAACAAGCTTAAAATCTCCAGAAAGATTAATTGATGTATATTGGCAAAATAATTCTGATGATATGTTCCCTGTAAGAATACAAATTACAACAAAAGATAAAACTGGCATTATTTTTGAAATAACTAAATTAATTTCAACGGAAAATGTAAGCATTGAGGCGATGAATGTAAGAAGCAATGAAAATCATGAGGGAATTATTGATCTTACAGTTTCAGTTCCAAATACAGAAAAACTTAATGAATTAATTATGAAATTGAAAACAATAAAAATGATTGAAAGTATATATAGGGTGAAAAGTTAATGAGAGCAATTGTACAAAAAGTAAAAAAAGCAAGTGTAAAAGTTTCTGATGAGTTGATTTCAGAAATAGGAGAAGGATTATTGGTTTTTGTAGCAGTAACAGATTCTGATACAAAAAAAGATATTGATTATATAAAAAAGAAAATTGAAAAATTAAGAATTTTTGAAGATGACCAAGGTAAAATGAATTTGTCTGTAGAAGATGAGGGGGGCGAATTATTAATTGTAAGCCAATTTACCTTATATGGCGATGCAAGAAAGGGAAATAGACCTTCATTTATAAATTCATCAAGCGCAGATAAGGCAGAAGAATATTATGAAATATTGATTAATGAGTTAAAAGATGATGGATTTAGTGTAAAAACCGGAAAATTTCAAACACATATGGAAGTTTCATTAATAAATGATGGACCTGTTACTATACAGCTTGATAGTGAAAGGTTGTATTAATGAATATTAAAAAAATCACTGAAGGGCCAATGATGGCTAATTGTTATGTAGTTTATGACGAAAATAAAAATGGATTTTTGATTGACCCAGTTTATCCAGGTGGAAAAATTGAAAATTATATAGATAAGAATAAAATTAATATAGAGTTTATTTTATTAACTCATACACATTTTGATCATGTGTTAGGGCTTGAATATTTTAAAAATAAATTGAATGTAGATGTTTATGCTAGTGATGATAGTAAAAATATTGCAAATGATCCAGACTATAATTTATCTAGAGGATATTGCAATATAAATGTTGAAATTGATTCATATTTAAAAGATGGAGAAGTTTTTTCTCCATTTAAAATAAAAGCTATCAAAACTGCTGGTCATAGTTTAGATTCAATGTCATATAAAATTGAAGATGATATTTTTTCTGGAGATACTTTATTTAATTTATCAATTGGAAGAAGTGATTTTCCAGGAGGAAATTTTAACACTTTGATTAATTCTATAAAAAATAAAATATTTATATATGATGAAAAAACAAAGATTCATCCAGGGCATGGAGAATCAAGTAATATTGGTTTTGAAAAAGAAAATAATCCATTTTTAAATTAGGAGGTTAGTATGGAATTTAAAAGAAGCCACATGTGTGGCGAACTTAGAGAAGAAAATATTGGAGAAGAAGTTGTACTTATGGGCTGGGTTGCCAAAAAAAGAAATCTTGGCTCATTGGTGTTTATAGACCTTAGAGATAAAACAGGTATAACACAAATTGTAACACGTGAAGATGATAATGAAAATTATAAAATAGCAAAAGATGTAGCTGGAGAATATGTTTTGGAAGTTAAGGGAGAAGTTAGAGAAAGAGAATCTAAAAATCCAGAAATTCCAACAGGAAACATAGAAATAATAGCTAGTAAAATCAATATTTTAGATAAGGCAAAAACACCTCCTATTTATATTAAAGAAGATGATGATGTAAGTGAAAATTTAAAATTAAAATACAGATACCTTGATATGAGAAAACAATCAGTTCAAAAAAATCTAAAATTAAGATCTGATATTGTTAGGTGTATGAGAGAGTATATGTATGATAATGGATTTACAGAAGTTGAAACACCATTTCTTACAAAACCAACTCCAGAGGGAGCTAGAGATTATTTGGTTCCATCAAGAGTTAATCAAGGAAAGTTTTACGCATTGCCACAATCTCCGCAATTAATGAAGCAATTGTTGATGATTGGTTCATTGGATAGGTATTTCCAGATAGTAAAATGTTTTAGAGATGAAGATTTAAGAGCAAACAGACAACCAGAATTTACACAACTAGATCTTGAATTAAGTTTTGCTGATCAAGATGATGTTATTAAAGTAAATGAAGGATTATTAAAAACACTTTTTGATAATTTTACTGACTATGATTTAAAACTTCCAATCCAAAGAATGGATTATTCAGAAGCTATGAATTCATACGGATCTGATAAACCAGATTTAAGATATGGATATAAGATAAATGATATTTCAGAAATATTTAAAGATTGTGATTTTAAAGTTTTCACAGATAATATCAAAGAAGGTCATTCAGTAAGAGCAATTAATTTTAAAGGACAAGCAGGAAATTATTCAAGAAAGCAATTAGATAAACTGACAGATTTTGTAAAAGATTATGGCTTAAAAGGATTGAGTTTTATTAAATTTAATTCAAAAGATGACATTAATTCTTCTATTAAAAAATTCTTAACAGACGAAATTGTTGAAAATTTAATAGAAAAATTAGATATTTCTGATAATGATTTGATTTTAATTGGAGCTGATAAAAATAAAACTGTTCTTGAAGGACTTGGAGCTTTAAGAAGAAAAGTTGCAAAAGATCAAAATCTTTATGAAAAAGAATATGCTTTTTGTTGGGTTGTAAACTTCCCTATGTTTGAATATAGCGAAGAAGAAGACAGATACGTTTCACAACACCATCCATTTACAATGCCAAATGAAGAAGACATTGATTTATTACTTACAGAACCTGAGAAAGTAAGAACTCAAGCTTATGATATTGTAATAAATGGAGATGAAATGGGTGGAGGTTCAGTAAGAATAAACAATCAAGAACTTCAAGAAAAAGTATTTAAGGCTTTAAAATTATCTGATGATGACATAGAACAAAAATTTGGTTTCTTTATAGAAGCTTTACAATATGGAACACCTCCTCATGCAGGACTTGCTTATGGACTTGATAGGTTGGTAATGTTATTTGCAAAAACTGAAAATATTAAAGATATTATTGCATTTCCAAAAACTCAATCAGCAACTTGCCCATTAACTCAAGCTCCAAGTATAGTTGATGAAAAAAGTTTAAATGAATTAAGCATTGAGGTAAAAGAATAAAAGGAGCATTGGATGCAAACTATTAGTAAAAAAGGAATAGTCGTAGAAAACTTAAATGGCAATGTAAAAGTAATGATTCAAAAGGAATCAGGATGTGGATCTTGCTCTTCATGTGGTGGTTGTGAAATAAAACCATCTTACTACACTACATTTACTAATGAAAATCTAAATCCTGGAGACTTTGTTTATCTAGATTCAGATGTAAAAACTGTAAATAGACTTTCTTATTTCACTTATTTATTTCCAGTTTTTATGATGATATTTGGAGCTATTTTAGCCAATACAATATTTAAAGATAAGTTTCTAGATAATAATTTACTTACTGTTTTGTTTATATTTTTATTTTTAGCAATGTCTATTTTTATTTTAAGAATGATGGATAAGAGATATGAAAATAAGAATATAATTACAATAAGAAAAGCCTAATATAGATAAGGTTAGCTTTGCTAACTCAGAGCGTAGACAAACCCTCAAGCACGAATATCGGACTTCAAAAATTGTTGATTTCTAAATTCCAAAATTCTAAAAACGCAAACTCGCTAACGCTCAAATGGAGAGTATAATGAACGCACCAATAGTTACACTGGTAGGAAGAACTAATGTTGGGAAATCGACATTATTTAATAAATTAGTTGGCAAAAGAAAAGCTATTACAGAAGATGTGAATGGGGTCACTAGAGATAGGGTTTATGACAAAGTTGAATGGATAGGTCATGAATTTATACTAGCAGATACAGGCGGACTTGATATTTCAAATAAGGAACTTATGAATCAAGAAATAAAGTCTCAAGTTGAAAAAGCCTTATTAGAAAGTGATTTAATTCTTTTTGTTGTAGATGGAAGAGAAGGAATAAATCCACACGATTATGAAATAGCTGATGAAATTAGAAAATATAATAAAAAAGTTATAGTTGTAGCAAATAAAATTGATGGAGCAAATATACCAGATCATATTTATGATTTTTATCAATTTGGTTTTGACGATTTGATTAGTACATCTGCAGAAGGTTCAAAAAATCTTGGAGATTTGTTAGATAAAATTGTTGGCTTTATAGATTTTTCTAAATTCGATACGGATTTAGATGCTACAAGAATTGCAATAATTGGAAAACCTAATGCTGGTAAATCATCTCTTGTAAATCATCTTTTGAATGAAGAAAGAATGATTGTTACCGATATTGCAGGAACTACAAGAGATGCCATAGATACTTATTGGCAATATAAAGGCAATAATTATGTTTTGATTGACACGGCAGGACTTAGGAGAAAAAATAAAGTAAGCGATAATATAGAATATTATGCAAATCAAAGAACTTTTGATGCTGTTGATAGCTCAGAAATTTGTTTGTTTTTAATAGATGCAACAGTCGGAGTAACTGAGCAAGATACAAAAATTGCAGGATATGCTCACAACCAGAAAAAAGCAATTATAATTGCTGTTAATAAATGGGATAAGGTTCAAAAAGAAACAAATACAATGAAAAATATGGAAAAAGAAATTAGAAATAAGCTTTCTTTTGCTTTATATGCCCCAATTATTTTTATTTCGGTTCTAAAAGGACAAAGGATTACAGACCTTTTGAATTTAATTGAAATTGTAAATAGCAATTATCACACAAGAATAAAAACTGGAGTATTAAATACTATCTTGCAAGATGCAATAATGATGACAGCACCTCCTCAAGATAAGGGAAAAAGATTGAAAATATTTTATATCTCACAAGTTCAAACTGCTCCACCAAAGTTTTTATTGCATGTAAATGACAAAGAGTTGATGCATTTTTCATATCAAAGATATTTGGAAAATCAAATAAGACAAAATTACAGTCTTCAAGGAGTACCTTTTACTTTTGAAATTAGAGAAAGGAAAGAAAAATGAAATTTGTTTTAGTTGCACTTTTTTCATATTTAATTGGCTCTATCCCTTTTTCTTATATAATAGCTAAAATTTTTTTCAAAAAAGATATAAGAAGTATGGGAAGTGGAAATCCTGGAACTACAAATGTATTTAGAAACTTTGGAGCACTTGCAGGTTGCTTTTGCTTGTTTTTAGATATGGCTAAGGGATTAGTGGCAGTTTATTTTTCCATGTTTTTCCTTGGCGAAAAATATGCTTTAACTGCTCTTGTTTTTGTAGTTTTAGGTCATATATTTTCAATTTTTTTAAAATTTAAGGGTGGAAAAGGAGTAGCAACATCTGCTGGAGCATTGTTTGCTTATGATTTGAGAGTTTTCTTGTGTCTATTAATTTTATTTTTAATAGTTTTCTTACTTACAAGAACAGTTTCCAAAGCATCATTAAGTGCAAGTTTACTTGCTCCATTTATTTCTTATTATTTTCAAGGTCTAAGTGCCTTTACACTAATTATATTATTTGTCGCAGTTACTATTATTATCGAACATAGGTCAAATATAATTAGAATTAAAAATCACGAAGAAAAGAAAATGTTTTAAAGGAGTATTATGAAAATTTCAATTATTGGAGCAGGAAGTTGGGCAAGTGCTATCGCTGATTTCCTTTCAAAAGACAATGAAGTTTTAATGTATGCTAGAAATATTGAAGATGTAGATAATATAAATAATTTGCATATCAATAAAAAATATTTTGCTGATATAAAATTAAATGAAAATATAAAGGCTACTAATAAAATAGAAGACTTATTAGAAAATAGAATAATAATAAATGCTATACCAACTCAAAATGCAAGAGAAGTATTAAGCAATATAAAAGATGGACTTGATGAGAAAATTTTGGTTAATTTATCCAAAGGAATAGAAATTAAAACATTAAAAAGAATATCACAAGTAATTTACGAATTAAATCCAAATTGCACTTATGCAGTTTTGTCAGGGCCAAGTCATGCTGAAGAAGTGATTGAAAAAATGCCTACAGCTTTGGTTTGTGCTTGTGAAGATGAAAAAATCGCAAAAGAAATTCAAGATATATTTTCAAAATATTATTTAAGAGTATATACTTCAACTGATGTAATAGGATGTGAAATTGGTGGAGCTATAAAAAATGTTCTTGCTTTTGGTATAGGAATGGTTACAGGTTTGGGATTTGGAGATAATACCAAGGCTGCGATTATGACTAGAGGAATCTATGAAATGAATAAATTTGCCATAAGCCAAGGAGCAGATAGAAAAACAATAAATGGACTTTGTGGAATAGGAGATTTGATTGTTACTGCTACAAGCATGCATTCAAGAAATAATAGGTGTGGAATATTATTTGGAAAAGGCTATTCATTAGATGATGCTTGTAAGGAAGTTAAAACAGTTGTTGAGGGAATACCAACTACAAAGGCTCTTTATAATCTATCAAAAAAAGAAAATATAGAGCTACCTATTACAAACGAAATTTATAAGGTGATTTTTGAAAATAAAAATCCAAAGGATTCTGTTGAAGTTTTGATGAATAGAGATAAAAAAAGCGAATATTAGATTGGATGTGTTATGAGTATAAAAGATAATATTGATGATTTAAAAAAAGACTTAGAAAATTATGATGCTAATCTTTTAGCTGTAACAAAAACTCATGGAATAGATAAAATTATGGAAGTTTACAATTACGGTTTAAGGGATTTTGGAGAAAATAAAGTTCAAGAATTAATAGAAAAAAAAGAAAAAATGCCAGAAGATATTAATTGGCATTTGATAGGTCATTTACAAACTAATAAGGTTAATAAAATTGTAGGCGAAGTTTCATTAATTCATTCGGTTGATTCTTTAAAAATTTTAAAAAAGATTAATAGCCGTGCAAAATCTTTATCAATTGTTCAAGATTGTTTGATACAAGTAAATGTTTCAAAGGAAGAAACAAAGTCAGGTTTTTTTGTTAATGAGATTGATAAAGTGATTGAAGAGGCTTCAAAATTAGATAATATTAACATAAAAGGTTTAATGACTATGGCTCCTAATACAGAAGATGAAAATCTTATTAGAAATTGCTTTAGGGAACTTAAAAAAATATTCGAAAAATTATCCAATTTAAGTTATAATAATATTGAAATGAAATATCTTTCGATGGGAATGACTCATGATTATAAAATAGCTCTTGAAGAAGGGGCTAATATAATTAGAGTAGGATCAAAAATATTTGGTAAAAGGATGTATAAAAATGTTAGATAAATTTAAAGAATTTATAGGAATTGACGATGATTACGATGAATATGATGAAGAAGTTGATGAAGAGGAAGAAGTAGAAAAAACTAGCGAAAAAACTGAAAAAACTTACAGCCCTAGCTCAACTTATGATTTTAACAGCTCAATGGGCTCAGATAACGCTAAGACAAGCACCTATTCATCATTTTCAAATGATTATTCTTCTAATAACAAAGCTAGAAAAATTAGGGGAGGAGACAATATAGTTAGTATGAATAGTAATAATAGAAGCTTCGGAAAAAGCACATCAAATTCTTTTAGAATTTCTATTCAAGAACCATTAAGCTACGATGAAGATGGTCCAAAAATTGTCGATGATATTTTAGATAAAAAAGTTGTAGTATTAAATCTTGAAATGCTTGAAGTTGACAAAAAAAGACAAATTTTAGATTTTGTATCTGGTGCTGTTTATGCTCTTGAGGGAACAGTAGAAAAAGTTTCTAAAGGAATTTTTGTAATTTGTCCAAAGGGCGTAGATATTGATAATTATGTAGAAGATCAAATTTCTAGCGGAAATTACAATCAATTATAATTTGTAATTTAATAAATCTTTTATGAAATTAGAATATAATATTGATTTTGTTGAAGATAAATATGTCAAAGCAAATATAAAAAAAGCTATCTCTTTATTAGAAAAATCATTTTATACTAGAAAGGAAGTTCCAAGTTTTTTCTTAAATCCATTTGAGATTTCTGTATTAAATGATATAGCAAAAATTAATAATATAGAGATAGTTTTTTTGTCATGCAATGAATCTAGCGAAAGACAAATATTTGTTGCAAACCCTTATTCGAATGAAATTAATACTAAAGACTACATAAGTGTATTAAAATTTAAAAAAAATAATATAAAACATCCAGATGTCCTTGGAGCTCTTTTAAACTTAGGTCTTGAAAGAAATGATATTGGAGATATTTATGTTGGAGATGAAATTTGCGAATTTGTAGTTTTAAATAAGGATAAGGATTTTGTTAAATTTAACCTAAGTAAAATAAAAAATGAAAGAGTAAATATTGATTTTAAAAAAGATAATATTTTAAATTTGCAAAAAATTGATTATATAGAAAATAGAGGATTTGTTTCTTCGCTTAGACTTGATAATATTGTTAGTGAATTTATAAATCTTTCAAGGTCAAAGGCAAAAATTTTAATTGAAAGAAGGTTAGTTAAGGTTAATTATCAAATTATTGATAATCCTTCAAAAATTATTGATGAAAATTCTTTAATTTCGATTAGAAAAGAAGGCAGATTTATTTTTGATAAGGTAATAGGAAAGAGTAAAAAAGATAATTATCACATAGAATATAGGAAGTATAAATGATTTACACAATTTTAATAATTATTGGAATAATACTAGATAGGTTTACAAAGGCTTATGCAATATCACATTTTATTGAAAATCCAGTTTTTACAAGTTTTATTAATTTTCTTTATGTAGAAAACAGGGGTGCAGCTTTTGGGATATTACAAAATAAGAGGATATTTTTTATTGTATTGACTTTAGTTGTTGTTATTTATTTATTGTATTATTTCATTAGAAACATAAAAAGCAATCCAAAATTATTAAACATTTCATTATCTTTAATTGTTTCTGGAGCTTTAGGGAATTTCTATGACAGATTATTTCATGGATTTGTTGTAGATTTTATAGAATTTTCTTTTTTTGATTTTCCAGTTTTTAATGTAGCAGATATTTTGGTTACAACTGGATCAGTTTTGTTGATTATTTTTATAATTTTCGGAAAAATGGATGGAGAAGAAAATGTCAGTTCAAATAGGAAATGATTGGGATGAAATTTTAAAAGATGAATGGAAAAAAGATTATTATATTAGATTAAGAAAAAATCTTATTAATGAATATAAAAATTATACAATTTATCCAAATATGTATGATATTTTTAATGCATTAAAAAAAGTTTCTTATGAAGATACAAAAGTTGTAATATTAGGACAAGATCCTTACCATGGTGTGGGGCAAGCTCATGGATTTTCTTTTTCTGTTCAAGAAGGTATAAAAACACCTCCATCATTGTTAAATATTTACAAAGAATTACATGATGATTTAGGCTTATATATACCTAATAATGGAAATTTAATTAAATGGGCTAATCAAGGAGTTTTGTTATTAAATTCCACATTAACAGTTAGAGCTCATCAAGCAAATTCTCACAAAGACATAGGGTGGACAATATTAACTGATAATATTATAAAATTATTAAATCAAAGAGAAAAACCTCTTGTATTTATTCTTTGGGGCAAGTTTGCTCAATCTAAAGAAGAGCTAATAACAAATAATAGACATTTAATTTTAAAAAGTGCTCACCCATCTCCATTCGCAGCTCATAGAGGATTTTTTGGTTCAAAACCATTTTCAAAAACCAATAATTTTTTAATAAAAAATAATATGAGTCCAATTGATTGGCAAATAGAAGAGACTGTTGCAAAATGATTTATTCATTCTGTAACAGTCTCTTTTTCGATTAAAAATTTCATAATATTTAAGATATTTTCACAAGAAAAAATCTTATCTTCCATTATGGATATTAAATTTTTATTTATTTTATACTTTCCTTTATTTTCGATATTAAAATTATTAACTGTTACAAAACCCGATGAATTTTTTGATAATTTCCCATACAAAACTATAATTTTTAATTCAATAGAATAGTCGTTAATATTTAATGAATAGTTTTCTCCACGAAAATATGATTTTTTTAAAATTTTATTGGAAATAAAATTTATATAGGCAATATCCTTATCAATATAAGCACTATCTAAGTGAATTTTGTAATTATTTATTTCAAATGAAAGTTCATCATTAATAATTTCTTCAATGTTAGCAATAGCTTCTGTTGCTATTAAGTCATTTTTATTATGAATTAATATAGGCCGTGGATTGTTCCTGTTTTTAATATCATCACTTAATTTACTAATAACCTTGTATCGAGATGGGTCATTTCTTTCTATTCCAACAATTTTTTCAATATTAGTAAGTTTCATAGAATCAAATTCAATTAATTTTCTTTTATTCTTTATAATTTTATAAAGGTCCAAATTAATTTGCCATATTGGTTCTTCTTTATTTTCTATTAATCTAATATTTAAAAAAGGTAGGTCAAAAATATCTCCATTATAGGTTATTAATTTTTTGTTTTGAATTTTTTCTTTATAAATTTTTAATAATTTTACTTCTTCTTTATCATTTTTTGAAAAATATTGGTCTATATAAAATTTATTTTTTTTATAATCAAAATATATTAGTCCTAAAACTACAAGCTTATCTTTTTTTGGATCAAGTCCTGTAGTTTCAATATCTAAAATACATTCATCTTTTTTTAAATTTTTCCCATAAAAAGGGTATCTAACACATAACATACTTATACTATACCTTATATTTGATTTATTTTCTTTCTAATAATATAATAAATAAGTTAAAGGATGTGATAAAATGATATATTTAGATAATGCTGCTACAACAAAAATGTATGATGAAGTTATTGATATAGAAAAAGATTTTGAAAAAAATTTTTTTGCCAATCCATCTGCTTTACATAGTTTTGGTATGGATGTGGAAAATAAAGTAAAAGAGGCTAGAGAAATTATTTCCTCTTACATAAATGCAAATGAAAGTGAAATTTATTTTACAAAAGGAGCAACAGAATCCAATAATATAGTAATAAATTCATTAGCAGGTGAAAATAATAAGGCGATAACAACAAAATTAGAACATTCGTCTGTTATTGATGCTTTTGATAATTCAATTTATGAGGAAGTAAAACTAATTTCAAATGATGAATTTGGATTTGTTGATGTTGATAAATTAGAAAAAGCTATTGATGAAAAAACAAAATTAGTATCAATAATTTATGTTCAAAATGAAATAGGAAGTATTCAAGATATAAGAAAAATTTCTGATGTCATTAAGAAAAAAAATAAGGATATTTTATTTCATATAGATGCAACTCAAGCATTAGGTAAAATTTCATGTGATGTTAAAAAATTAGGCGTTGATGCTATGAGCTTTTCGTCACATAAAGTTCATGGACCAAAAGGAATTGGTGGTTTATATATTAAAAATTCCTTTAAAAATAAAATTAAACCCTTAATGTATGGGGGAAGGCAAGAAATATTTTCTTCAGGTACAACCAATGCTCCTGCAATTTACAGCTTTGCTAAGGCATTAGAATTATCAAAAGAAAAAGAAGATTTTTATTATGTTAAAAATTTAAATATTTATTTAAGAAATAAAATTTTGGATAAGTTTTCTGATATTCACGTAAATTCTCCATTAGAAAATTCAAGTCCTTATATATTAAATATATCTTTTGGTAAAATAAAATCAGAAGTTTTACTTCACATGCTAGAATCAGATGAAATTTATGTATCAAGCGGTTCGGCTTGCTCAAAAGGAAATAATAGCAGGATACTTTCAGCGCTTAATTTAAATGAAAAATATATGGATGGAGCTATTAGATTTTCATTTTCAAATGATATTTCCATAGAAGATTTGGATTTAGTAGCTAGTAAATTATATACTTATGTAGAAGAAATAAGAAAGGTGTTTTAATGGAAGATTTACTATCAGTAAGCTTTGGGGAATTATTTTTAAAAGGAAAAAATAGAAATAAATTTTTTAAAGCTGCAATCGATAATATAAAAAGAAATATAAAAGACATTGGCTATGAAGATATGTATCTTGAAAGCTCAAAATTATATATAAATGCCGATAAAAATGATTTTGATGATCTTATTAGAGAAATAAAAAAAGTTTTCGGAATAATTTATATTTCAGAAATTAAAAGATGCGACAAAAATAAAGAATCTATAGAAAATGCTCTAAAAGAAATTTTAGATAATATGGATATAAAAAATAAAACTTTTAAAGTCATAACAAATAGGGTTGATAAGTCTTTCGAAATAAAATCTCCAGAATTTTCACAAATGATGGGTGGTTTTATCCTAAAAAATTATGCCAAAAAAAATAATTTAAAAGTTGACGTTCATAATCCAGATTTTAAAGTTTTTATAGATATAAAAAAATACGCCTATGTTTATGCAAATAGGCACGAAGGAATGGGAGGACTTCCACTAGGCTCAAGTGGAAATGGACTTTTGTTATTATCAGGAGGAATTGATTCGCCTGTTGCAGGTTTTATGATGGCAAAAAGAGGAATGAGAATTAATTGTCTGCATTTTCATTCTTATCCATTTACATCAAAAAGAGCCTTGCAAAAAGCTATTGATTTAGGAAAAATATTGTCCCAATATACTGGGAAAATGAGAATATATTCTGTAAATATGGCAGAAATTTATAAGGCGATAAATAAAAATTGTCATAGAAATCAAACAACAATTTTATCAAGAAGATTTATGATGAGAATAGCTGAAAAAATTTCAGAAAAAAATAGTTATGATGCTTTAATCACAGGAGAAAGTTTAGGTCAAGTTGCAAGTCAAACGGTTGAGTCTATGACTGTAATAGAAGATGCAACAAAACTTCCAATTTTTAAACCATTAATTGCACTTGATAAAACAGAAATAATAGATAGGGCACTATTCATTGGTTCTTATGAGAAAAGTATTGAACCTTATGATGATTGTTGCTCAATTTTTGCCCCATCAAATCCAATTACAAAACCAAAACTAAAATATATAAAAGAAAGTGAAAGTAATTTAGATATTGAAAATCTAGAAAATAAGGCAATTGAAAATATGGAAATATTTGATATATAAGTTGACAAAACTTGTATTTATTGGTAATATATTATGGTAAACCGCTCAGTATGGGTACTGATCACCTTGACTGGCGAGAATCTAAATAGGAGGTGTACTATGTACGCTATAATTAAGACAGGTGGAAAACAATATAAAGTATCAGAAGGCGATCTAGTTAGAGTTGAAAAACTTAATGCAGAAATAGGAGATAGTGTAAGCTTTGAAGATGTACTATTAGTAAAAAGCGATAGTGATTTAAAAGTTGGAACTCCAATAGTTGAAAATGCAAAAGTTGAAGCTACTGTAAAAGATCAAGCTAAAGACAAAAAAATAGTTGTGTTTAAATATAGACCTAAAAAAGCATCAAAAACTAAAAAAGGTCATAGACAACCATATACTTTAGTTGAAATTAACAATATTTCTTGTTAATGATTGATGTTACTTTATTAATAAAAAAAGAAAAAAGATTAGGATTTGCAATAAAAGGTCATGCAAATTTTGATCAACACGGATATGATATAGTTTGTGCTGCAGTGTCTATTTTATCATACACAGCGGTAAATACCCTAGATTATTATGAAATAGATTTTGATTTTTTTGATGATGAAAACGAAATGAAAGTTTCGCTAAAAAATTCAAATGAAAAATCTGAAATTATTTTAAATAATTTTGAAATAGGTATTAAAACTTTACTCACAAATTATAATGAATATGTTAATTTAAATTATAGGGAGGTTTAGGATGTTTTTAAACATAAACTTACAAAGATTTTCTAGTAAAAAAGGAGTTTCTTCTTCTAAAAACGGTAGAGATTCTAATGCAAAAAGACTTGGCGTTAAAAGAGCTGATGGACAAACAGTAAATGCTGGAACAATTATCGTTAGACAAAGAGGAACAAAAATTCACCCTGGCGAAAATGTAAAAAAAGGTGGAGATGACACACTTTTTGCTGTATGCCAAGGAGTAGTTAAATTTGAAAGAAAAGGAAAAAATAGAAAACAAGTTTCTGTATATCCAAAGCAAGACATTGCTTAATAGAGAACTAGCTTGCCCACGGGCAAGCTTTTTTTGTAAAAAGGAAATTTACACCAATGATTGATTATGCAAAAATCGAACTTCAAGCGGGAAAAGGTGGAGATGGTGCAGTCGCCTTCAGAAGAGAAAAATATGAACCTACAGGAGGTCCTGCAGGTGGAGATGGAGGAGATGGAGCAAGCATTTATATAAAAGCTACAAATTCCCTTTCAACCCTTGAAGAATATAGATATAAAACAAAATATAAAGCAGCAAATGGCGAAGACGGTATGGGTAAAAAAAGATTTGGAAAAAAAGGAGAAGATCTTTATTTATATGTACCAGTTGGAACAATTGTTAGAGAAAGTACAAGCGGAAAAATTATAAAAGATTTGAAAAAAAATGGAGAAGAATTTCTAATAGCAAAAGGTGGCAAAGGTGGAAAAGGAAATGTTCATTACAAATCTTCCACAAGGCAAGCTCCACGTTTTGCTCAAAAAGGAAAAGAAGGTCAAAAAATAACTATAAGCCTTGAGCTTAAAATTTTGGCTGATGTTGGTTTGGTTGGACTTCCAAATGTAGGAAAATCAACCTTGATTTCTGTTATTTCTAAAGCAAAACCAAAAATTGCAAATTACCATTTTACAACTCTTGATCCAAATCTAGGAGTTGTTAAAATTGATAAAGAAAGATCTTTTATAGTTGCTGACATTCCAGGACTAATAGAAGGTGCCAATGAAGGCTTAGGTCTTGGCCATGATTTTTTAAAACACGTTCAAAGATGTAAAATTCTTGTTCATTTAGTAGACATTTCAGGTTTTGAAGGACGAGATCCTATTGAAGATTTTGAGCTTATAAATAAGGAATTAAAATTATTTGATGAAAATCTTTATAACAAATATCAAATAGTTGCTCTTAATAAATCAGACTTAGATTTTAATGAAAATTATAAAAAGTTTGAAGAAAAATACTCAGATAAATATAAAATTTTTAGAATTTCGGCAGCTACAACAAATGGAATCAAAGATTTGATTGATGAAGTTTCAAGAGTTTTATATAATTTTGAAGATGAACAATATAATCTAGATGAAAAAGTCGATGAAGCTTATCTTGAAGAATTTTATGATAAGTCAATTGCAAGTGATGAATTAAACTTTGAAATAGAAGATGGGATTTATGTTTGCAATGGATATAGAATCGATAAGCTTTTAGAAAAAGTTAATTTAGATGATTATGATAGTCGTATGTATTTCGAAAAAAATCTAAGAGAAATGGGTGTTTTTGAAAAATTTGTAGAAATGGGAATCCAAGAAGGAGATTCTGTTGCTATAGGAGATATAGTTTTTGATTATTATGAATAGGAGATAAAATGATTTCAGGAAAACAAAGATCATATTTAAAATCTTTAGCTCATGATTTAAAGCCAATTGTTAATATAGGAAAAAATTCATTAACTGATGAAGTAATCACTTCAATTGATGAGGCTTTGGAAAAAAGAGAGCTTATAAAAATAAAAATACTAAACAATAACTTAGACGATAATGATGAAATTGTTGATGAAGTTATTGAAAAATTAAATTGTGAATTTGTTTCTCATTTAGGTAATATTTTTACCATATATAGAGAAAGCAAAAAAAACAAAAAGATAGATTTATAATGAAAATTGGTCTATTTGGTGGTACATTTGACCCAATTCATATTGGGCACATGATATTGATGGAAAATGTGATTAATAATTTGGATTTGGATAAAATATATGTTCTTCCAAATTCAAATCCACCACACAAATTAGAAAATAAAAAAACAGCCTTAAATTTAAGGCTAAAAATGGTAAATGAAACAATAAAAGACAATCCAAAACTTGAAATAAATGATTATGATTATAGAGATAATGAAATTCACTATACCTTTAACACAATTAATTATTTTAAAAAATCTTATCCCAATGATGAATTTTTCTTTATAATGGGGGAAGATTCTTTTCTTGATATTGAAAAATGGAAAAATTACAAAGAAATATTGAAAGAAAATTTGATTATTTTTAAAAGATATAGCAATAAAAATTTTTCTCTTATATCTAAAATAAATCAAGTAAGAAAGTATAATAAAAATATATACCTAATTGATAATATAGCTTTAGATATTTCATCAACTTTGATAAGAGACTTAGTAAAAGAAAATAAAAGTATCAGATATTTGGTAAATGATGAAGTTATAAATATCATTAAAGAGGAGAAATTGTATGTTTGATTTTTCTAAATATAAAGACAAGCTTAAAAATGATATTGGAGAAAAAAGATTTAATCATGTAATCAGAGTTAAGGATATGGCTTTAAAAATCAATAAAAATATAGATATTGAGAAAATAAAAACAGCAGCTTTATTACACGATTGTGCAAAATATAATGAAAAATATTATTTAGATAAGTATAAGAAATATTGTGATTTTTCAAATGAAATTATTAGCAATAAAGCAATTTTACATTCATTTTTAGGACCTATTGTAGCTAAATATGAATATGGAGTAGATGATGAAGAAATTTTAAATGCAATTAAATATCATACTACTGGAAAAGAAAATATGACTGATTTTGAAAAAATAATATTTCTTGCAGATGCTTGTGAAGAAAATAGAAATTATGATGGCGTGGATAAATTAAGAGAGTTAGCATTTAAAAATTTAGATGATGCTGTTTTATTTAGCTTAGATGGAACTATAAAGTCATTGGTTGATAGGAAGATGGTAATATTTCCTTTGACTATAAAAGCAAGAAATTATTTATTAAGGGAGAAAAATGGGTAAATTAGATATTATAGTAAAAACTTTAGAAGATAAACAAGCTTATGATATTAAAGTTATTGATCTTGAAAATAAATCTTCAATAGCAGATTATTTTGTACTTGCTACTGGAAATTCAATTAATCAAAATAAAGCTTTAATAGAATATATTGAGGAAAATCTTAAAAAAGAAGGATTTGATGTTTTATCTATCGAAGGATTGAGAGAAGGAAAATGGATATTAATGGACTGTGGAGAAGTGATAGTTCATATATTTTCATCAAATCAAAGAGAATTTTATAATATAGAAGATTTATGGGAGTCATAAATTATCGTTTAATAGAGGTATTTTATGGAAACTGATAAAAAAGATAAGATTATCATTGCTTTGATAATTGGAATTGTTATTGTTATATCTCGAAATTTTGTTTCAAGTCGAAATAATGATGAGCTTGTATTTGAAAAACAAGGCTTGTCAATTGAAATGAAATCAACTGATGATAAGAAAAATAATGATGATAATAAACTAAATTCTGAATCAAAAAATTCTATTAAAAAAGTACATATTAGTGGTGAAATTAATAAGCCTGGAGTTTATCAAATAAATGAAGATTATAGATTAGAGGATTTAGTAAATGATGCGGGAGGGCTTACTGAAAACGCTGATATTGATAAAATAAATTTGGCATTAAAGCTTGAAGATCAAATGAGAATAATAATTCCAAACATCAATGACAAAAATAATGATGTGGAAGTTTCTACAAATCAACTTATTAGTCCCGTAGAAAAAATTGACGATAAAAAAGTTAATATTAACAAAGCTGATAAAGCTCAGTTGATGACTTTGCCAAATATTGGAGAAAAAAGAGCGCAAGCTATTATCGAATATAGAGAAAAAAACAAATTTAATAAGATTGAAGATATTAAAAATGTATCTGGCATTGGGGATAAGTATTTTGAAGCGATGAAAGATATGATAGTGATAGATTGAGGAGTAAATATGAAATTATCAACTAGAGGTAGGTATGGACTTAGAGCTATACATTATTTAGCAGAAAATGAAGATAATGGATATATTTCAGTTTCTGATATTTCTAATGCCTTAAAGTTGCCAGAAAATTACTTAGAACAATTAATAAGAATACTAAAAAGAAATAATTTGGTAATATCAGCAAGAGGTGCTAAGGGAGGTTACAAACTTTCTAGAAATTCAAGTGAAATTACAGTTGGAGATGTTTTGAGAGTATTGGAAGGCGAAATGACCTCAAGTGAATGCGTAGCTGATAGAAATAACTGTAATAATTCGGAATGTGAAGCTTATTATGTTTTTGCAAAAATTGATGATGCTATCAACAAGGCAGTTAATTCAATAACTATAAAAGATATGGTTAATGAAAAACTATAAATAGGAGAAAATTATGAGAAAACTAGGAATGAACGAACTTAGAAAAGAATATTTGAATTTTTTTGGCTCTAAAAAAAATCATACAGTATTAAAATCATTTTCTTTGATACCAGAAGATGATGAATCATTACTTTTAATCAATGCTGGTATGGCACCATTAAAAAAATATTTTACTGGCGAAAAGAAAATGAAAAATAACAGAGCTACATCTTCACAAAGATGTATAAGGACTGGAGATATTGAAAGAGTTGGAATAACTGAAAGGCATGGAACTTTTTTTGAAATGCTTGGCAATTTTTCTTTTGGAGATTATTTTAAGAGAGAAGCTATACATTGGGCATACGAATTTTTAACAGTTAATCTTGAAATTGATAAAAATCTTTTGTGGGTTTCAGTTTATGAAAATGATGATGAAGCATTTGATATTTGGCATGAGGAAATAGGAATTGCCAAAGATAGAATTTTAAGATTTGGAAAAGAAGATAATTTTTGGGAACTAGAAGTAGGTCCATGTGGACCAGATTCAGAAATTTTTGTTGATAGAGGTATAGAAAAAGCTGTTGATGAAAATGATAATAAACCAGGAAATGATGATTCAGATAGGTTTATGGAAGTTTGGAACTTAGTTTTCACTCAATTTAATAAAAACGCAAATAAGGAATATATACCATTAGCTCATCCAAATATTGATACAGGAATGGGACTTGAAAGAATGGCAATGGTTCTTCAAAACAAAGACAATATTTTTGAGGTTGATGTAAACCAAAATATTATCAAAGAAATTGAAGAATTATCAAATAAAAAATACAAGGAAAATAAAAAAGATGATATTTCTATAAGAGTTATTGCAGATCACGCTAAAGCTATGACTTTTATGGTATCAGACGGTATTCAACCTTCAAATGAAAAAAGAGGATATGTTTTAAGAAGACTAATAAGAAGAGCATTTAGGCATGGAAAACTATTAGGAATTGAAGGAGAATTTTTATCATCTATTGTTGATTGCGTTATTGATTCTTATAAAGTTGAGTATGATGAACTTACAAAAAATAGAGAAAAAATCATTAATATTATAGAAAAAGAAGAAGAAAATTTCCAAAAAACAATTGACAGTGGTCTGGATATTTTAAATTCTTATATTAAAGAATTAAAAGAAAATAATAAAGATATACTTAAAGGTAAAGATGCATTTAAGTTGTACGATACTTATGGTTTTCCTTTAGATTTGACAAAAGAAATTCTTGACGAAAATGATTTAAAAGTTGATACAAAAGAATTTGATGAATATATGGAAAATCAAAGAAATCTTGCAAGAAATGCAAGAAAATCTGATGCAGGTTGGTCTCTTGAATCGATAAATGTAGATGAATTTAAACAAACAGAATTTGTAGGTTATGAAAATTTTGAAATAAATGCAAACATTATTGGCTTATTTGATAATAAAGAAAAAGTAAACTTTATAAAAAAAGGTCATAAGGGTATAATTGTAAGTGATAAGACTTCTTTTTATGCAGAAGGTGGCGGACAAGTAGCTGATACAGGATTTATTATCACAGATGATGCAAAAGCAAGAGTTTATAATGTACAAAAGAAAAAAGATGTTATACTTCATTATGTTGAAGTTGAAGAAGGTAAATTAGAATCTTGTAATGCATTATTTAAAGTTAATAAACAAAGAAGATTAGATATAACAAGAAACCACACTGCAACACATTTACTAGATCAAGCTTTGAGAAATTTATTAAGTGACGAAGTTAAACAAGCTGGATCATTAGTAGATGAATATAAATTAAGATTTGATTTTACTTATCCAAATGCTTTAACTAAGGATGAAATCAAGAAAATAGAAGATGAAGTAAATGAAAAAATTAGAGAACAATTGCCTGTAAAAAAAGAAATTATGTCTTATAAAGAATCAGAAAAACTCGGAGCTATTGGTTTATTTGAAGATAAATATAAAGATATGGTTAGAGTTGTTTCAGTTTCTGATTATTCAAAAGAATTATGTGGTGGATGTCATGTAAATAATTCATCTGAGATTTTAATGTTTAAAATAATTCAAGAATCATCTGCAGCTTCAGGTATAAGAAGAATTGAAGCTATAACAGGAAAAAAAGTTTATGAATATTTAAATAAAAATATAGAATTAATTAATTCAATTTCTGATGAATTAAAAACAAACCCTAAAAATATATTGTCAAGAGCTAAATCTTTAAATGAAGAAATAAAAGAGCTCAAAGATGACATTCAAAAGCTAAAGGAATTCAATGAAAAAGATATTTATAAAGATATAGAAAGTGAAGTTAAGGATATTAAGGGTATAAATATTTTAGTTCACAAATTTGAGAATGAAGATCTTGATACATTGAGAAATTTTGAAAACAGAATAAAAGACAAATACAAAGATTTAATAATTGTATTTGCTACTGTAAAAGATAATAAAATAATCTTTACAGCATCTGTTTCTGATTCATTAACAGATAAATACAATGCAGGAAAAATTGTCAAAGAAGTTAGTAAAATAACAGGTGGAAACGGTGGAGGAAAGAAAAATTTCGCTCAAGCTGGAGGTAAAGATATTTCTAAACTAGATGAAGCTTTAGAAAAAGTTTATGATTTAATATAAGGAGAAATTATGTCAGACAAAAACTTCAATGAAACTGTGCGTTTCGATCCACAAGATGAGAAAAAAGTTGATATAAGAGAAATTATTACAGAAGTTTATAATGCTTTAGAAGAAAAAGGATATAAGCCAACAAACCAAATTATTGGATATTTAATTAGTGGAGATCCTACTTATATTACAGGACACAAAAATGCTAGAAAATTGATAAGACAAGTTGATAGAGATACTATTCTAGAAGAAATATTAAAATATTATATTAATGAGTAGAATTATGGGATTAGACTTGGGTGATAAAACAATCGGAGTCGCATTAAGCGATCCGTTTTTTATCACTGCCCAAGCCTATATTACAATTAAAAGAAAAAAAGCAAGTTTAGATATTGAAAAATTAATTGAAATAATTAATGAAAAAGAAGTAAATTTAATAATTATTGGACTTCCAAAAAATATGAATAACACCTTAGGTCCTCAAGCCATGAAGGTGATTTCTTTTGTCGATTTATTAAAAAAATCCACTGATATTGAAATTAAATATCAGGATGAAAGAATGACCACCATACAATCAGATCAGGTCTTGATGGATATGAATGTTAATCTTAAAGATAGAAAAAAATATGTAGATAAAATTGCTGCCTCTTTTATTTTACAGACCTATTTGGATGGGAGAAATAATGGATAAGATAATTTTAACAGATGAAAATAATAACGAAGTCGAATTTAATTTGATAGATACATTCGGAGTAGATGATAAAGATTATGCTGCTTTAGAGCCAATAGATGAAGATTTTATTTTAATTTTTGAAATGATGAAAAGTAAAGATTCTGTTAGCTTTAAGGCAATCGATAATAATAAAGAATTAGACGAAATTGTAAAAATATATGAAGAAATGAAAGAAGATGAAAATGAACATTGAACAGTTAAAAAAAGTATTTGAAAAAAATGGTCATAAATTTACAAAACAAAGACAAATAATTTTCAATGCTCTTAAAAATTCTAATTCAAAACATTTGACACCAGAAGAGTTGTTTTCTATAGTACATGAAGATAATAAACAAGTTGGTATAGCAACTGTTTATAGAACTCTTAATATTTTTGAAGATTTGGGAATTGTTAATAAGCAAGAATTTACAGATTCTGTGAATACTTATGAGCTTATTAGTCAAAAAGATGCACACCATGACCATTTAATTTGTACTAATTGTGGAAAAATTGTTGAAGAAAAAATTTTAGATAATGAAAAATTAGCAAAAAGTTTAAAAGATAAATATAACTTTGAATTGGATTATTATTCTTTAAGAATATATGGTATTTGCTCCGAATGTGAAGATAATTTAAGGAGTAAAAATGAGAATGCAAAATAAACTAAAAGTCATCCCATTAGGAGGACTTGGAGAAATAGGTAAAAACTGTACAATTGTCGAATATAAAAATGAAATGATTATGATAGATTGTGGCTTAACATTTCCAGATGAGGATATGTTAGGTGTAGATATAGTAATACCAGATTTTACTTATGTTGAAGAAAATAAAGATAAGTTAAAAGGTATATTCATAACTCATGGTCATGAAGATCATATTGGGGCAATTGCATACCTTTTAAAAACAGTAGACACTAATGTTTATTGTTCAAAACTTACAAAAGGATTATTAGAAAATAAATTTAAAGAACATGGACTTAATCCTAATAGATTAAAGATGGTTAATGTTAATAATACAGTTAAAGTTGGAAATTTAAGTGCAGAATTTATCAGAGTAAGTCACTCAATTCCAGATTCTTGTGCAATAGCCGTAAAATCTCCAATAGGAACTATATTATTTACTGGTGATTTTAAAATGGATTTTACGCCTATAGATGGCGAACCTACTGATATACAAAAGCTTGCTTCTTTAGGAAGAAAGGGATTATTATGTCTTTTTTCTGATTCTACAAATGTAGAAATAGAAGGAAGTTCAATGAGTGAGAAAGAAGTAGGAGAAACTTTTATTAATTTATTTGGACAAGCACCAGGTAGAATAATTGTAGCAACTTTTGCGTCAAACCTTCATAGGGTACAACAAGTAATATTTGCTGCTGAAAAATATAATAAAAAAGTAGTTTTATCTGGAAGATCTATGATAAATAACGTAAAAATTGCAAGTTCATTAGGATATTTGAAAATTAGAAGTAACACTCTAATAGATATGAAAAATATTAAAGATTATTCTGATGATCAAATTGTTGTCTTGTCAACTGGAACTCAAGGAGAACCACTATCTGCATTGACAAGAATGGCAAATAATGAGCATAAGCAAGTTCATTTGAATTCATCAGATACTGTAATTTTATCATCATCAGCAATTCCTGGTAATGAAATGCCAATTAATAATACAATTAATAATTTAACAAAAATTGGTTGTGATATTATATATGATTCTTTGGCAAAAGTTCATGCATCAGGTCATGCTTGCCAAGAAGAAATTAAATTAATGCACCAATTAACAACACCAAAATATTTTATTCCAGCTCACGGCGAACCACGCCAATTAAAAAAACACATGGAAATAGCTATGGATATGGGATTAAATAAAGAAAATATTTTGGTAGGTCAAAATGGAGATGTATTTGAATTTACCAAAAAATCTGCCAGAATTAATGGTAAAGTTCAGGCTGGAAATGTTCTAGTGGATGGTTCTGGTATTGGCGATGTTGGAAATATTGTTCTAAAAGATAGAAAACATCTTTCTGAAGATGGACTTTTAGTTGTAAGTTTAACAATTGAAAAACATACACAAAGAGTTTTATCAAATCCTGAAATTGTTTCAAGAGGATTTATTTATGTAAAAGAAAATCAAGATCTTATTGAAAATTCAAAAGATATTGTAATGAGAACAATGAAAAAATGTGAAAAAAAAGATATTCATGCTATTAGCCAAATTAAATATCAAATAAGAGAAGCTTTAAAGTCATATATTTATAATCAAACTGGAAGAGATCCTATGATTTTACCAGTTTTAACAGAAGTTGATAGCAATGAATATTAATTATAATCATATAGTTGATTATTTAAATAATATTTATATTGATGAAGATTTTATTGAATTAAGAAACTATGGAATTGAAAATAATATTCCTATAATGAAATTAGAAACAAAAGAATTTCTTAAAAGTCTAGTTTTAATTTTAAAACCTAAAAATATTCTAGAAATTGGAACAGCTATTGGCTATTCTTCCTTACTTTTTTCTAAATATTCTAATGCAAATATTACTACAATTGAAAAGAGTAAAGAAATATCAGAAATAGCAAAAGCTAATTTTTCTAAATACAATAAAAAAATAAATTTAATAAATATGGATGCAAAAAAAGCCTTGAATAATTTTAATCAAGGCTTTGATTTTGTTTTTATAGATGCGAATAAATCGCAATATGAATATTATTTTAATGAATCATTAAAATTATTAAATGAAAACGGCCTTATTGTTTGTGATAATATTCTCTTTAGGGGAGAAATTACAAACGATGATTTAATTAATAGACGACATATAACTATGGTAAAAAATTTGAGAAAATTTTTATCATATATTACAAATTTAGATGATTATGTAACAAGTATAATACCAATAGGCGATGGTATTAGTTTAACGACAAGGAGAGTTGATGAAAGATAAAGTTGAATTATTAGCACCAGCTGGAGATATGGAAAAATTAAAAGCAGCTATAAAATTTGGAGCAAATGCTGTTTATATGGCTGGAAATAATTTTGGTCTTAGAAAAAATTCAAAAAATTTTGATAAAGATGAACTTAAAGAAGCAGTTGATTATGCTCATGAACATGGAGTTAGGTGTCATATTACTATGAATATAGTTCCTCATGATAATGATCTTGAGGGAATTGTAGAATACATCAAATATCTTGAAAAAATTGGGGTAGATGCTTTAATAATTTCAGATCCTGGTATTTTTAATATAGCAAAAGAAAATTCTAATATAGATTTACACATTTCAACTCAAGCATCTGTAACTAATTCTCACACAATTAATTTTTGGTATAAACTCGGTGCAAAAAGAGTCATACTTGCAAGAGAATTATCACTTGATGAAATAATAGAAATTAGAAAAAATGTTCCAAAAGATTTAGAGATTGAATGTTTTATTCACGGAGCTATGTGTATTTCATATTCTGGAAGATGTTTATTAAGTAATTACATGACAGGAAGAGATGCAAATAGAGGAGATTGTGCCCATGCTTGCAGGTGGAAATATGCCCTACAAGAAGAAAAAAGACCGGGCGAATATTATCCAATAGGCGAAGATGAAAATGGAACATTTATTATGAATTCCAAAGATCTATGCCTAATAGATGAAATTGATAAACTAATAGATGCAGGAGTTGATTCATTTAAAATTGAAGGAAGAATGAAAACTGTCTTTTATGTTGCAACAGTTATTAGAAGCTACAGACAAGCAATTGATGCATACTATAATGGAGTTTATAATGAAGAAATTGCTAAAAAATATATGGATGAAATAAAAAAAGCTAGCCATAGACATTTTACAAAAGGATTTTTCTATAATAAAGCAGATTCTTCTTCTCAAATTTATGAAAATTCTTCATACATTAGAAATTATGATTTTATTGCTGTGGTTTTAGATTATGACAAAGAAAATAAAATTGCAAAACTTGAAGAAAGAAATAGGTTTGTTTTGGGAGATGAAGTCGAAATTTTTGGAGATAGTCCAGACTTTGTAAAATTTAAAATTGAAAATATGAAAGATTCCAAAGGAAATGACATAGAAGTAGCCAACAAGGCAAAACAAATAGTTTATATTAAAATAGATCATGATTTAAAAAATGGAGATATGGTAAGACGCAAAATTGATGAATAACTTTAAATTTTAAATGATTTTTTAAATCATATAAAATTTATATAAGCACCTTCTGATTAGGATTAACAAAACTAATCAGAAGGATTTTTTATTTCAAAAAGAAAATTATTAAATTTTAATTATTTATTAAAATTGGTATAATCAAGATAGTAATTTGAATTAACTAATTTGGAGGATGAATTGTTAAGTAATAAAGGTTTTGATTTGTGGGCTGATGATTATGATCAAAGCGTTGAAATATCTGATAATGATGGTTCATATCCTTTTGCAGGATATAAAAATATACTTAATGAAATATATAATAGGATATTAAATGAATCTTATAGAAATATTTTAGACATTGGATTTGGTACAGGAACTTTAATATCCAAGTTATATGACCATGGCTATAAAATCTATGGGCAAGATTTTTCTAAAAGAATGATAGAAATAGCACAAAATAAAATGCCTAATGCGAAGCTTTTTTATGGAGATATTTCTAAGGGCTTGGTTAATCCCTTGTTAGAACATAAATATAATGCAATAATTGCTACATATTCACTTCATCATCTAACTAATGAGAAAAAAGTTATATTTTTGAAAAATTTACTAGAACAATTATATGATGGGGGTTGTGTATATATTGGAGATATAGCTTTTCTATCTCGTTCTTTACATGATAAATGTATGAAAGAATCTTATGATCAGTGGGATAATGATGAGATTTATTTTGTTGTGGATGAATTTAGGTCTTATTTTCCTAAATTGAAATTTGAAAAATTTTCTGAATGCTCAGGATTAATTACATTGAAAAAATAGGATATTTTCTAGATAAATTAAATAGTTATAATAAAATTGTAGATTAAAAGATATAAAGAAAAAGGCTGTAATTATTTTACAGCCTTTAAATTTACTTATCTTTTGATGGATTTTCAGAAAAATCTGATCTTGTTCTTCTTGCTTCTGCTCCAACGTTTGAGTTGGTATCAGCTTCATCAGTTATACTTCTTAAATTTTCTTGATCTGCAGTATGTTTTTTATCTAGAGATTCACTACCATCAGCTTTATTTTCATCTCTTAATTTTTTATCAAGTTCTTTGTCTCCTCTGTATTGGTTGTCATTGCTTATTCTGTTTTCGTCAGTCATTTTAATCTCCTTTTAAATTTCAAAATTAGAATCTTACTATTACTATACCCAATTGAATAAATTTAACCATTTTATTTTTTTGATATTTCTTTTATGATTTCTACAATTGTATCAGAGGCTTTTTTCATATCTTCAATAGGTATCAATTCATAAATGCCATGGAAATTATAACCACCCGTAAATAAATTTGGACATGGAAGATTCATAAATGATAATTTTGAACCATCAGTTCCGCCTCTAATAGGTTGTGTTATTACTTTTATTCCTAAATTTTCCATAGCTTTTTTCGCATAATCAATTATCTCTTTATGATTTTTTAAAACATCACCCATATTATAGTAAGTGTCGCTCATTTCTATTTTTATAATATTGCCATATTTTGAATTTAAGAAATTCACACAATCATTTAGGAATTTTTTCATTTTTTCGAATTTTTCCTTATCAAAATCTCTGATTATATAAACTAAATTTGTATCTTCAATACTTCCATCAATTGAAATCATATGATAGAAGCCCTCATAGCCTTCTGTATGCTCTGGTCTTTGAACTTGACCTAATAAATCATCTAACTCCTTTGCAACGCTTATAGAGTTAATCATTGTGTTTTTTGCAGTACCTGGATGGACAGATTTTCCTTTTATTGAAATTTTTGCTTCTGCTGCATTAAAAGATTCATATTCTAATTCTCCAAGTCGTCCTCCATCTAAGGTATAGGCAAAATCTGCATCAAAATAATCAACATCAAAGCTATCGCATCCTGTGCCAATTTCTTCATCTGGTGTAAAAGCAATTTTTATATCTCCATGCTCTATTTGTGGATTTTTTATAAGAAATTCTATGGCATCCATTATTGCAGCAATTCCTGCCTTGTCGTCAGCTCCTAATAACATTTCTCCATTTGTTGTAATTAAAGTTTTTCCTTTTAAATCTTTTAAAAATGGAAAATCTTTTTCTCTTATAAATATATTTTCTTTTAGTTTTATATCTCCACCTTCATATTTTATAATTTGTGGATTTTTTATTCCTCCTGGCATTTCTGGAGAAGTATCCATGTGAGCAATGAATCCTACTTTTGGTAAGTTTTTATCTGTATTTGCTTTTAGACATGAAAAAACAAATCCCTCATCATTTATATAGGCATCAAGACCTAAATCATTCAATTCTTCTTTTAAAATTTTACCTAATTCTAATTGACCTTTGCTTGTTGGTTTTATCAAATTTGCTTTTGATTCGTCACTTCTTGTATCTATTGCAATATATTTTAAAAATCTGTTTTTTATTTTTTCCATTTTATCCTCCTATAAATTAATTATACACCCTTAGAATATTTAATTATACTGGTATTTTTAATTCAAATTTTTTTTGATATATGATAAAATATAAAAGACGATTAGATAGGAGAAATTATGACTAAAAAAATTTTAAAAATAAAAACAAATAATAAATTACCAGAATATAAAACTTTTTATTCAGCTGGTATGGACATATATTCTTCAAATGAAGAAGAAATTATAATAAAGCCAGGGGAAGTGGGCAAAGTTCCTACTGATTTAAAAATTGAAATTCCCGAAGGCTTTTTTGTTGCCATTTATCCTAGGTCATCTACAGGTGTTAAAAGACAATTAATGCTTGCTAATTCTACAGGAATTATAGATAGTGATTATAGGGGAGAGATAAAATTATTTTTTTATAATTTTGGGAAAAATGAACAAGTTATCAAAAAAAATGAGAGATTGGCTCAAATGGTAGTTCAACCTTATGAAAAAGTTGAAATTCAAAAAGTTGATGACTTATGTGAAAGTGAAAGAGGAGAAGGTGGATTCGGTTCAACCGGAAAATAATGAGAAATAATAAAAATAACAATATTTCAAAACTTTATAATAAAAATAAATACAATCTTGTTTTACTTGTAATAGTATTATTGATTTCGATTTTCTTATTTTCAAAACTAGCAAGTTATATTTCTAATAAGTCATTATCAAATTATGATAATGAAATTATTGTAATTAAAAATAATGATAGCGAAATAGATTCCTTGTCTTTGAAAGATATAAGAAAAATGGGAAAAAACGAAATGAAATTTACTACTCCTAAGGGAGAGGAATTTAAACTTGTGGGTGTATCGATTGAAAAAATCCTAAACAAAGAAGGTATTAATCCTAATTTGAATAATACAGTTGAGTTTTCTGATGGGTATGGACACACTACAAATATGAGTATGGAAACTGCTCTTGAAGTAAACAGAGTTTTATTAGTTTATAAAATCAATAATAAGGCTAATATGGACTATGATAAAAAATTGGGCATATTTTTTATAGTTGACAAGCAAGAAAAAGATTCAAGTAAATGGATAAAAAATATTCAATCAATAAATATTAAATAACTCATGATTTATCATGGGTTATTTCTTTTATATGAATTTTCCTATATGTTATAATAATCAAAGGATGTGATTATATGAATTCAGATTTTAAATATGATAAATTAACCCCTATGTTAAGGCACTATGTGGATGTCAAAAAAAACTTTGAAGATTCTCTTTTACTTTATAGAGTCGGAGATTTCTACGAGGCTTTTTTTGATGATGCTATAATTATTAGCAAAAATCTCCAATTAGCTTTGACTGGAAAAGAATGTGGTCATGACAAAAGAGCACCTATGTGTGGAGTTCCTCATCATGTTATTGATACATATATAAATAAATTAGTTCAAAATGGATTTAAAATAGCCTTGTGTGATCAAGTAGAAGATCCAAAAATGGCAAAAGGCCTTGTAAAAAGAGCTATAACAAGAGTTATAAGTCCAGGTACAATAATAGATTTGGAATCGCTTGATAAAAAAGAAAATAATTTTTTACTTTCAATATATGAAAATAAATACGGAATTGGCGTTTGTTTTTCAGATATTTCAACTGGTAAATTAATGGCTTTTGAAATAAGAAATAATCAGAGCATTAGTGCAAACAAATTAATAGATGAAATAGAAAAAATTTCTCCATCAGAATTAATCATAAATTCAAATTTTTCTAATAAAAAAGTTTTAAAATATCTAAACTTAAATAAAGAAATCCTTATAAATAAAATTGATGATAGCAAGGACTATGAAAGTTTAAGTGAAAATGTATATAAAAATTTGGGAGTAGAAAATTTTAAAAAAATAGAAAATATGAGAATTGCTTTAATAGCTATTTCAAATTTATTGGATTATATTTATAGTTATCACAAGGAAAAATTAGCTCATATAAATGATATTGAAATTTTAGATATTGCATCTTATATGCAATTAGATGCAAATACACGAAGAAATCTTGAACTACATTCAAATATTGACAAAAAAGGTAAGGATAATTCTTTATTTAAATTGATTGACAAAGCTGATACTGTTATGGGTTCAAGGCTTTTAAATATGTGGCTTGAAAGACCTTTAATAGAAAAAGAAAAAATTGATAAACGCCTAGATTTAGTCGAATTTTTCTTTTTAAACCCTGATTTATCAAATAAAGTTTCGTATTTTTTGGATGATATATTTGATTTAGAAAGAATTATTGGAAAAATTTCTTATCAAAGAGCTAATGCAAGAGATTTTATTTCCTTGAAAACATCAATAAGAAATATTCCAGAATTTAAGAAATTTTTGGCAAGACTTGATAATAAAGATATTATTTCTTTTTCAAAAAATCTTCCGGATGTTTCCAATATTTATGATATTTTAGATAAATCTATTGTTGATGACCCACCTGTTTTAATTACTGAAGGGGAAATTATCAAAGAAGGTTTCAATGATGATTTGGATAAGTTAAAAAAAGATTCTTTGTCAGCAGAAAATGATTTAATTGCTTATGAAAATGAACAAAAAGAAAAGACAGGCATAAATAAATTAAAAATAAATTACAATAAAAATAACGGGTATTCAATAGAGATAACTAAATCAAATTTAGACTTAGTTCCTGATACTTATATAAGAAAACAAACTTTAATTAATCGAGAAAGATATACTACAGAAAGACTTGAGGAGCTTTCAAATTTGATTTTGGGATCTAGCGATAGGATAAATAATCTTGAGTATGAAATTTTTTGTCAAATAAGAGAATTTATATTGGATAATACTAAAAAACTCCAATACTTATCAAAATTAATTTCAATTATAGATTCTATAAATGCATTATCAAAACTTGCTAGGGAAAATAACTATTGTAAACCTAAAATTACTACAGATAATATTATAAAAATTAAAAACGGCAGACATCCTGTTATTGAAAAAAAACTTAAAGAAAATGAATTTATTTCAAATGATACAGACATTGGAGAAAGTAATAATCTAATTCAAATAATTACAGGGCCTAATATGGCAGGAAAATCTACTTATATGCGACAAATGGCTATAATTATAATTCTTGCTCAAATGGGTTCTTTTGTTCCTTGCGAAAAGGCAAGTATTTGTATTTGTGATAAGGTATTTACAAGAATTGGAGCTAGTGATAATATCTCAAAAGGCGAGTCAACTTTTATGCTTGAGATGAATGAAGTAAGTAATATTTTAAAAAATTCAACTGACAAGTCCTTCATTATTTTAGATGAAGTAGGGAGGGGGACAAGCTCTGATGATGGTTTATCAATAGCTATGAGCTTGGTTGATTATTTAAGCAAAAAGAAGAAGGCTAAAACAGTTTTTGCAACTCATTTTCATGAATTAACAGTTCTTGAAAATAAATTGGATAATGTCATAAATTTAAAAATAGATATATTAGAAGAAAATGATAGCTTAGTTTTTTTGAGAAAAATTTCTAGAGGAAAATCTGATAGGTCTTATGGAATTGAAGTTGCAAGAATGTCCGGCTTACCATTAGATTTAATTGAAAATGCAAAAGTATTTATGAATAAGCTTGATGAAAGTGATGAAATATTTAAAGATAATAATAAAATAATAAAATCTTCTATTGATGATTTGAATAAAATTAAAATTGATGAATTGAAAAATAAAGTAAATTTGATAAATATAAATGAATTAACCCCATTAGAAGCAATAAATATTCTTAACAAGCTAATTGATAATATAAAGGAGATATGATGAAAATCATAGAACTTGATAAAAAAACAATAGAAAAAATAGCTGCAGGAGAAGTTATAGAATCTCCAGTTTCTATAGTAAAAGAATTAGTAGAAAATTCAATAGATGCAAATGCCAAAAATATAGTTGTAGAAATAAAAAATGGTGGAAAATCTTATATAAGAGTTACAGATGATGGCATAGGAATTGATGAGGATGATTTTAAAAGAGCCTTTAAAAGACATGCTACATCAAAAATTAAAGATTTCTCAGATTTATATGATTTATTTACTCTTGGCTTTAGGGGTGAAGCCTTATCATCAATTGTTGCTTGTGCAAATATAAAAGCAATTTCAAAAACAAAAAATCAAAATCTAGGCAAAGAATTGATTTTTGAAAATGGAAATATAAAGTCATACAATTCTATAGCTACAAATATGGGGACAAGCGTAGAAGTTTATGATTTATTTTCAAATCTTCCTGTAAGACGTAAATTTTTATCATCTGATATAAATGAATCAAATAAAATAGCGAAAATTATGCAAGCATTAGCTCTTGGATATAAAAATGTTTCATTTAAATTTATAAAAGATAATAGGCTGATTTTTCATACATTAAAAAACCAAGCTATGGATAATAAAATTATTGATTTATTGGATGAGAATCTAAAAGACAATCTTATCAAGATAGAAATTCAGAATTCTCTTTATAAAATTAAAGGATTTATTTCAAAAGTTAATTATTATAGGGGAAATAGGTCTTTTCAATATATTTTTGTAAATAATAGGCTTATTGAAAATGAGAATATAAGCAAGGCTATAGAAAATGAATATAGGACACTTATTCCAAGCCAAAGATTTCCGGCTTTTTTTATCTTTATAGAAACAAATTCTAACAATATTGATGTAAATATTCATCCTAACAAAAAAGAAATTAAATTCACATATCAAAATGAGTTGATTGATTTATTGGAAGATGAAGTATCTAAAATCTTATATGAAAATATTAATATTAGGGAAGTTAAAGTTTTAGAAAAAAATAAAGAAGAATTGAATTTTTATGATGATTATAGCGAGATTTTAAATTCATACAATAGGGTAAAAGAGGAAGAAAATTCATATAATTTTGAAAAAAATCCAGATACAAAAGACCAAGCAAAAAAGGAAGAAGATTTCTTTAGAGGTGTAGAATTAAATTTTATAGAAAAAAATGAAAAAATCGAAGATATAGACTACAATAAGAAAAGCCTTGGAACAGTAAAAAAATTAGAAATTGATAAGCTTACTTATAAGTGTTCAATTTTTAATAGGTATGCTTTATTTTCTTATAATGATAAAATTTTAATCCTTGATAACAGAAGAGCTGATCAAAGAATTAAATTTGATAAATATATAGAAAATTTTAATAATGGAAAAATTTCCTCTCAACGATTGATTGAATCAAAAATTGTCAAAGTAAATCTTCAAGAATATAATAAATATCTTGAAAAAAAAGATATTTTCAAAAAAATGGGTTTTGATATTGAGGAATTTTCTTATGATAAATTGATAATTAGATCTGTTCCTTTTATATTTGAAGAACCTGAAAGTAATAATTTTTTCTATGATTTATTAGATATTGATGAGAAAAATGAAAACTTATTTTTAAATAAAATTTCAAAGCTAATAAACAAAAATGTCTTTAGAAAAGGAGATATTATTAATAAATCAGAAGCTATGGCTACAATAGATAAATTAAATAAGTGTGATAATCCATATAAAACTTACGATGGAAAATCAACTATTATTATGATTGAAGAAGATGAATTGGAGAAATATTTTGATAGATAAAGTTTTGATTGTAACAGGACCTACAGCTTGTGGGAAAAGTGATTTTGCTATAAAACTTGCCAAAAAATTTGATGGAGAAATTATTTCTGCTGACAGCCAACAAATTTATAAAGATATGGATATAGGAACAAACAAAATAAAAGAAAGCGAAATGGATGGCATAAAACATTATGGGCTTGATATAAAATATCCAAACGAAGAATATTCTGTTCAAGAATTTAAGGATACGGCAAGAAATCTAATAAGTGAAATCAATTCGAAAAATAAAATGCCGATTATAGCTGGTGGTACGGGTTTTTATATTGATTCAATTTTATTTGATATGAATTATGGAACAAATAAAAAAGATGAAAATTTAAGGGATAAGCTTACAAAAGATTTTCAAATGTATGGAAATGAATATATGTATGAAAAATTTTATGAAATTGATCCAATAGAGGCAAAAAAATATCATCCAAATGAAACTCAAAGAATTATAAGAGCCTTTGAAACTTACAAATTAACTGGAAAAAAACCAAGTGAATTAAGAAAAGGTCTAAAAAATTTAAATAAAAATATAAAGCCTATATTGTTTTTTATAAACTACAAGGATAGGTCAAAACTTTATGAAAAAATCAATCTTAGAGTTGACCAAATGATTAATGACGGATTAGAAAATGAATTTGATTTTGTAGCTAAAAAGTATAAGCTAAGCCCATTATCTAAGTCATTACAAGCTATAGGTTATAAAGAATTTTTTCCTTATAAAGAAAATGAAATTTCTTATGATGAGCTAAGAAGTGAAATCAAGAAAAATACAAGACGATATGCCAAAAGGCAAATCACATGGATGAAAAAATATTTAAAATATGATTTTTCTAATTTAATTTATAGGGATGAGGATATGGATGAAAAAATCTTGGAAAATATGGAAAAAATTGTAAAGGAGACTTATGATTTACAATAAATTATATGGAATTGATACAAAGATTGAAAATTATATTGAAAAAATAGATCTAGATTTAGAAGATAAATTTAAAAAATTAGATAAGATAAGTGAATATAACCAAATAAAGGTCTTAAAAGCTTTTAGCGATAATAATCTTTCCGCTATTCATTTTAACTCTGCAACAGGATATGGATATGCAGATATTGGTAGAGAAGTAGTTGAAAATATTTTTTCTTCAATCTTTAAATCAGAAGATTCTCTTGTAAGACCAAATATAGTATCTGGCACTCATGCTATTTCTTTGGTTTTATTTTCTCTTTTAAATTATGGAGATAAGATTTTATCAATAAATGGAGATCCTTATGATACTTTACAACAGGTTATTGGAATTGAAGGAAATAAAAAAGGAAATTTGCTTTCAAAAGGAATTAAATACGATAAATTAGAATTAAAAAATGACCAAGAAATTCAATATGAAAAAATAAAAGAGAAATTAGATGATAAAACAAAGCTTGTAATGATTCAAAGATCAACAGGATATACAAATAGGAGAGCTTTTAGTATTAGTGAAATAGAAAAAGCAATTATTGAAATTCGAAAAATAAATAAAGACGTAATTATTTTTGTAGATAATTGTTATGGGGAATTCACAGAAATCAAAGAACCTATAGAAATAGGTGCAGATATAATTGCTGGCTCTTTAATTAAAAATCTTGGTGGCGGAATTGCAATAACTGGCGGATATATTTCTGGCAAAAAAGATTTAATTGAATACTGCGCAAATACCCTTACAGCACCTGGAATTGGAAAAGATGAAGGATTAAGTTTTGGAACAAATCGAAATGTCTTGCAAGGTTTATATTTTTCAAGCAAAACTACAATTGAGTCTATAAAAGTTGCTCTTCTTTTCGCAAAAGTTTTTGATAATTTAGGATATGAAATAATCCCAAAATTAGATGATCCAAGGAGCGATATAGTCCAAGCTATAAAATTACACTCTAGTGAAAAATTAGAATTATTCGCAAAAGCAATCCAAGAATCTTGTAGCGTAGATTCCAATTTAACACCGATAGCTGACCAAATGCCTGGATATGAAGACCCTGTTATAATGTCATCAGGAGGCTTTGTAGAAGGAGCTACTTCTGAATTATCTTGCGACGGGCCATTGAGAAAACCATACACAGTTTATTTGCAAGGCGGATTAAATAAATACCACGGAAAACTTGCCTTGATGAAAGTATTAGAAAAATTTATAGATAATAAAATTTTAGATATAAATTCCATAAAATAAGTGATGAAACTAAAAAATACTCAACCAATAAAAGTTAGTTATTGATTGAGTATTTTTTTAGAAATTCTAGCTTTAAAAATTTAATATTATATAGATAAGAATTTTTTTATATTTTTAAATTTGATAAAGGATTTTTGTTTACTGCTTTTTTCAAATCTTCATCATCCAAGTGGGTGTAAATTTGAGTAGTAGATACACTTTCGTGTCCTAATACATCTTTTAAGGCTCTTATATCCACGTTTCCATACTTATACATTAAAGTTGCTGCTGTATGTCTTAGTTTGTGAGTAGAATAGATTTTTGTATCAAAACCTGCTTTTTCTAAATATTTTTCAACAGTTGATTGAACAGCTCTGTTTGATATTCTTTGTTTTCTAGTAGATATAAACAAAGCGTCAATTTTTTTGTCTTTTAAATATTTTTTTCTAATCTTTATATAATTTTCAATTAAATCTATGCAATTTTTAGTTAGGTATATAGTTCTTTCTTTATTACCTTTACCAATAATTGAAAAATGATCATCTTTAATATCTTTTAAATCCACACTAACAAGTTCGGAAAGACGCATGCCTGTTGTTAAAAAAGTGAAAACTATAGCCATATCTCTATTTCTTAAAAATTCATTTTTTTCTTGACTAACAATTTCAAGTAAGTGTTCTGTTTCGCTCAAAGTGAGGTAGACAGGTTGTCTTTTTTGAATTTTTGGATTTCTTAATTTTTCTGTTATATTGTTATCAATAATTTCAATTTCTTGATGTAAATATTTATAAAAAGAACGTAAAGCAGAAATTTTTCTTGACCTAGTAGAAGTGTTATCGTTTAATTCGTTATCCAAATAAGATATATAAGAATACATATCCTGAATATTAATATCGTTAATAAAAGCTTGATTGAAAATTTTATTAGAATCAATATTTGATTTTTTTAAATCATAATCAAATTTTTCTTTATCATCAAAATAAACCTTTCTTAATATTTGAAAAGAAATAAAATTAATAAGGTCATAATGGTATTCACTAATAGTTTTTTCAGATAAGGCTCTAATAGATTTTAAGTAGGAAAGATAATCTTTTAAAATTAAGGGGGACTTTATTTTAGTCATAAAAAACTCCTAAATATTTATTTGCTAAGCTCATTATAGCAGAAAAAAATAAAAATATCAATTATTGCACAAAATAATAATTTTGTGCAATAATTTTAAAATCAAAAAGCTCCTCCACTAACAACGTTTTTTGATTAAAATATTCTAGCAAAAAAACTTTTTGGAAATAAAATTATAAATAAAAGCAGCGAATTTATATTTGACTCATAAATCATTATAACAAATCTTATAATTATATTAAATTTCTAAAAAATTAGACGTCGTATTTTGCGTTTTAAGCGATTTTATATTTTTGCTAATACAATTATACTCTTAAATAAATAATAAAAATCGAATTTTTAAATTTGAGTATAGATTAAATTTAAATCGGATTAGACATTTCATTATAGTATTATTTGAAAAATCATATAAATAAAAAAATTGGATAAAGAATCTTTCTTTATCCAAAATTTAAATTTCTATTTTCTTTTCTTAGATGCTATTAGAGCAAAACTTGCTGTAGAAAGTGTGGTTAAAACAGAACTTAGTGAACCTATTCCTGTTTTTACATTTTCTGAACTGTTGCTGCTGTAAGTGGTATTTGTTGTTGCACTTACATTATTATCTGTTGTTTGTGCTTTCTTTCTATTATTCATTGAGCTAGATTTTTGATCTCCATTATTTTCTACATTATTAATTGCCTGAATATTTTCAACCGGTTTTTTTATTTCGTTACTTGTTGAAGCTACAATAATATTTTTGCTACCGCTTGAAGGCTTTTTAGCTTTAGTAGATGATGCAAGAATATTTTGTGGATTTGTAGTTGATTTAGCATCGGCAACTTTAACGCTTGGTTTTTGTGTAGCTTTAGCAACTCTTTGACTTTGCTTGCTATTTACGTTAGCTTTATTTTCAGTTTTGCTTGTACTTACTTTTTTATTAGATGTGTTAGATACTAAAGTATTAGAGTTTTTCTTTGAGTCATTTGATTTTGCAGTAGCAGAATTATTTACTCTTGTTGTATTTGTTGTATTTGAGTTTAAATATTGATTAGCTAATGCAGATAAATTATTTCTGGTAATTACATTCAAAACAGCATCAACATAATTACTAGCTGTTGCATATCCAGCTTTTTTAATTAGTCTTAGTTGTTCTTTATAATCTTTAGCTTTAGTAACGCCAAAACTGCTATAATATCTACCGCTTAGTAAGCTTAGATATTGTCTAATACTTTGTTCGTAAGTATCAAATTTTCTAAATTCATCTTTTATCCTTATATTTTTACCGTTAATTTCTTCGTTAGTTTGGTAAACGTGACCTTTACCTTTTCCTTTTTGAGAATTAGGAACTTTTACTCCAAATAAATTTTTACTATATTTAGCAAGTGTAGATTCTCCCCAACCTGATTCAAGGATAGCTTGTCCCATCATTACTTCTGGAAAAATATTATATTCCTTAGCAAGGCTTGAATGGCTTGCAAGCATTTCAAGAAATTCTTTTCTATTATTGTAATTATTTATATATTTTCCCTTATTAGAAGATTTGTTTTGATAAGAAACAGCTTTAGGAGCAGCTTTTAATGAAGGACTTTTTACAGCAGCCTTTTTAATTACAGGTGCTACTTGCAATTCTTCATTAGAATTTTTTTCTTCTTTTTGTTCAATAACAGGCTTTTCCTCTTTTATTAATTCTTTTTCAGAAGTTTCCTTTTTATTATCATCAGCCTTATTTTCTTCAACTTTTTCCTTAACAGGCTCTTCAACCTTTTTATCATTTATTATAGGATTTTCAGGTAAATTTTCTTTAACATTATCAATATTTTCTTCTTGATTATTATCTTTCTCATCTACTATAAGCTTATCTTCATCAGTTCCTTCAGTTTCTTCTTTTACATCTTCTACATCTTTAACATTTTCTGTTTTTTCATTTTCATTTTGAGAATTTTCTATATTATTTTCTGAAAGCTCAGGATTTTCAACTTCATTAAGATTTTTCTCTAAAGTTTCTTTTTCTGATTCAACATTATTTGTTTGATTATCTTCTATATTATCTACAAGAGTTTGGATAGTTGAATTTTCCTCAGATTTCTCTTCGTTTTTATTATTTAAAACTTCTTCAATGTTTTTATCAGTATTTTCAACTTCTTCATTTTTTTCTGATTCTTGTATAGATTCATTTTCCTTGATTTTGTCTTTTTCTTCTAAGTCAAGTTTTTTATCTACTATAACCTTTTCAACATTAGTGTTTTCAATATCTTTAGCAGAAGAATTAGAAAATAATCCACCACTAGCAAGTAATAAAACTAATGCTCCACTTGTAATTTTTGTAAAATTTTTGTTACTATTTTGTTTCATTTAAAACTCCTTGTATTGTTATTATTATAATAATATATTGTTTTGTAATAATTGTCAATATTTAGTTTAAAATTCAATATATTTGTAATGTTTTTAGAAAAAGTTTTGGATTTAGTATATATATTAAAAAACAAATAAAAAGAGAGGATTTTTTCCTCTCTTTAAATTTTATTTAGCATATTCTATTGCTTTTGATTCTCTAATTACATTAACTTTTATTTGACCAGGATATTCTAATTCATTTTCGATTTTTTGTGCAATCTCTCTAGCAATTACAACCATTTGATCGTCTGATATTTTTTCAGGTTTTATCATTACCCTAAGTTCTCTTCCCGCTTGAACAGCGAAAGTTTTTTCTATACCATCAAATGAATTAGCAATTTCTTCTAAGTTTTCTAGTCTTTTAATATAATTTTCTAAGCTTTCTCTCCTTGCTCCAGGTCTTGCTGCTGAAATAGTATCTGATGCTTGTACTAGGATTGCAGCTATGCAATTAGCTTCTACATCTCCGTGATGGGATTCAATACAATTAATTACATTTTTGTTTTCGCCATATTTTTTTGCAGCTTCGACTCCTATTGATATATGAGTTCCTTCTACTTCATGATCTATGGCTTTTCCTAAATCATGTAATAGTCCTCCTCTTTTAGCATCTTTATCGTCGAGTCCTAGTTCTTGAGCTAACATTCCAGCAATTTTTGCAACTTCTATGGAATGCTTTAAAACATTTTGTCCATAAGAAGTTCTAAATTTAAGTTTTCCTACAAGTCTTACAAGTTGAGGATGAAGATTGTGTATTCCCACTTCTTCAATTGCTCTTTGTCCGTCTTCAATTATTCTTTGTTCAACTTCATCTTCTGCTTTCATTAGCATTTCTTCGATTCTTGATGGATTTATTCTTCCATCAAGTATTAATCTTTCCAATGCTACTTTAGCTATTTCTCTTCTGATTGGTTCGAATGCAGATATTACTACAGCTTCTGGTGTATCATCAATTATCATATCTGTTCCTGATAATTGTTCAAAAGCTCTGATATTTCTACCTTCTCTTCCAATTATGCGACCTTTCATTTCATCGTTTGGCAATGATACTACTGTAACTGTGCTTTCTGCTACTTCATCAGCCGCATATCTTTGAATTGTTGTTGCTAGAATTTCTGAAGCTAATTTTTTACTTTCATTTTTTGTTTTTTCTTCAAACTCTTTAATGATTTTAGCTTGTTCATGAACAACATCATTCTTTAAGCTTTGAAGTAAAATATCTTTGGCCTCATTTGTTGTAAGTCCAGCAATATCTTGTAACTTCAACTCTTGTTCTTCGATAAGTTTCTCAATTCTGTCTTCTTTTTGTTTTAACTTTTTTTGGTCACTAGAGATTTCATCAGATTTCTTATCTAATAATAAGGATCTTTTGTCTAGACTCTCTTCCTTTTTTAAAAGATGACCTTCTTTTGTAGCAAGTTCATTATTTTTTTTATTAATTTCTTGCTCGCTTTCTTTTTTGCGTTTAGAAATCTCATCTTTAGCACTTATTAGCGCATCTTTTTTTAGAGATTCGGCATCTCTATTTGCTTCATCAATAATTCTTGCAGATAATTCTTCTGCAGAAGAAATTTTTGATTCACCTATTTTTTTTCTACAAAGATAGCCTATAAAAAAAGCTAATATTATGAAGGCGACAGATAGAATAATTTGATTAAAATTCATTTTATCACCTCCTGTAATTAGGATTTTCATCCTATAAATAATTATATCATAAATCTATATTTATACGAAAAAGTTTTTCTAAATTTATTTTTCTTTCATTTGTTTTAGATACATTTTTTTGTATTCTCCATTATTTTGGATTAATTGTTCGTGATTGCCGCTTTCTAAAATTTTGCCGTGTGATAGGACAATAATTTTGTCTACATTTTTTATTGTTGATAATCTGTGAGCAACTATAAAAGTTGTTCTGTCTTTTTTTAATTCATTTATACCTTCTTGAATTATTTTTTCGGTTTCCGTATCTATATTTGATGTCGCTTCATCTAAAATCAGAATTTTTGGATCTCTTATATAAGCTCTTGCAAATGATATGAGTTGTTTTTCGCCTTGGCTTAAATTAGATCCATTTTCTAAAACTTTGCTGTCAATACCTCGTTTTAATAATTTTTGTCCACCAACCTTTTTTAGTGATTCTATAACTTCTTTGTCCGTAAAATCTTCTCCCAAGCTAATATTTTCTTTTATGCTAGCCTTGAATAAAAAAGCATCTTGCAAAACAACTGCCATATCTTTTCTCAATAAATCTCTGTTTATTTTATTAATGTTGGTATTTCCTATATATATTTTTCCCTTTCTTGGAGAATAAAAATTTAAAAGCAGATTTATCAAAGTTGATTTGCCCGAACCTGTTTGCCCAACAAAAGCAATGGATGTTCCATTTTTAACTTCAAATGAAATTCCTTTTATTACATCTTCATTATCATAAGAAAAATAAATATCATCAAAATAAATGTCATTTTCTAAATTGATTTTTTTATTTTCTAATTTTTCCATAGATTTCATTTCTAAAAGTTCAAATATGTGATTTGCTGAGCTTAGAGCATCTTCTACATCTCCAAATCTCATAATTATTGTATTGATATTATTGAAAATTTTGGTTGTGTAGTCTATTGCCATATATAAAGAGCCTATTGTTACAAAATATATATTTGTAATTGAGCCAAGACCAAAATAAATAAGCACGATTATTATAGCTAAAAATTGAATAATATCCATAGCTCTATAACCTGAATAAGATCTTAATTTGGATAATTTAATATTCAAATCGTATATTTTTCTATTTATTTTATCAAATTTTTTGAAAATATAATTTTCTCTATTAAAAACTTGAATGATTTCCATATTTTGAATATATTCATTAATTTTTGCATTGACATCTGCTGTATAGATTTTTATATCTTTTGTATATGCATAAGTTTTATTTAAATAAGTTTTAAATATCAAATACACAATAGGCATGAGTATCAAAAGCATTAAAGCTGCTATTGTATCAGTAAATAAAAGTGTTATATATAGACCAATAATTAATATTAAGGAATTTATAATATCAGAAAACAATAGTTGAAACATTGTTTTTAATTTATTTGTATCATTGGTTATTCTTGATGCGATTTTTCCTGATGGAAGATTATCAAAATAGGAAATTGGAAAAGTTGATACTTTATCATAAACATCTTTTTGTACTTTTGATGCAATTTTATTGGCTGCAATTTGAAAATTGACTCTAGACCTATTTAATAAAATTCCTGACAATACAAAAACGATAAAATATATAAATAATAGTATAGCAATTTTTTTGTAGCTTTGTTGTGTAAGCTTAGATTTTAATACATCATTTATTATAAAAGCAATAATCATAGGTCCGATTATTTCAAGTATAGTTCGCAAAAATGAAAAAATAAATCCAATAAGCAAAGACTTTTTTTCATCTAATGCGTAAGTTTTTAATTTATTATAATTTTTCTTTTCATTTGCCTTAATCATACATATCACCTAAAATTTGATTTTCGTATTGTTTTTTATACCATTTGTCATTTTTCATTAGCTCATAATGGTTTCCTTTTTCAACAATTTTTCCATCTTCTAAAACAATAATTTCATCACAATTTTGCACTTGGCTTATCCTATGAGCAACTATAATTGTTGTTTTATTGTTCCTATATTTATTTAAATTTGTAATAATATTTTTTTCAGTATTGGCATCAACAGCACTCATAGCATCATCTAGGATTAAAATTTCTGGATTTTTTAATACAGCTCTTGCAATAGACAATCTTTGTTTTTGTCCACCTGATAATGAAACTCCTTTTTCTCCAGTAACAGTTTCAAGACCTTCAGGAAAATCATCTATATCTTTTTTAAAATCTGCTATTTCTATTGCCAAATTCAACTCTTCATCACTGGCATCTTCTTTTGCAAATAAGATATTATTTCTTAAAGTATCTGAAAAAATCATATTTTCTTGTGGAACATACCCAAGATTTTCCTTAAAACTTTTAAAAGAAATATCTGATGAAATATCATCATTAAAATATATATCAGATTTATCAACCTTATATAAGTCTAAAATTTGTTTAATCAGAGTAGTTTTGCCTGATGAAGTTTTTCCTAAAATCCCCAAAGACTTAGAATTTTTTATAGATAAGTTTATTTCGTTTAATATATTTTCTTTTGAACTTGGATATTTAAAATTATGATTATCAAATTTTATATCCAATGGGAAATTGATACTTTTTTTATTATCTGTATTTTTGATTTCTTCTTTATAATTTAAAGTTTCATCTATCCTATCCATAGCAGCACTAGCTTGCTCTTTTAAATTTATAAAATCTCCTAGAGCATACATTGGCCAAACTAGCATATTTAAATAATAGGTAAAAGAAACAATTTGACCTATAGAAATTTTTCCTAAACTCATTAAATATGAGCCAAATCCTATTGCTATAATAAAAGTAAGTGAAGTTATAATTCTTTCTACAGGAGCTAAAAGCGCTTGATATTTTGCAAGAATTATATTGTTTGTAGCTAATTCATCAGCATTTTTATAAAATATTTTCCTTCTATTTTCAACTATATTGAAAACCCTAATAATCCTTATACCTTCTGCATCTTCCAAAACACTATCATTTAACCTATCAAAGGATTGATTTACTTTTTTTGACTTATCGTAAATCTTATCCCCTATTTTAAAATAAATAATAGCAATAAAGGGTAATGGTAAAATAGAAAGCAAAGTAAGCCTTAAATCGATAGTAAAAATCATAACCAAAATTATACTAAAAGGAAGAATTGTAGCATCTATTAGTGCTAAAGTTCCATAACCTGCCATTATTGATATTTGGGAAATATCATTGGTAGATTTTCCCATAAGAGATCCTGTAGAATTTTTTTCGAAAAATTCTTGGGATTGGTTTAAGAATTTTCTCATTAACTTATTTCTTGCTAAATATTCTATACTTCCACTAGCCTTAAAAACATTATAAGACCAACCCATAGCCAAAAAATATTTTAAAATAACCACAAATATAGTAAAGGATATAATTTTAATAAAATTATTTAAATCAATTGAACTGTTGTATATCAAATCAATTAATTTTCCAATAATATATGGCAAAAATAGTGAAACAATATCACTTAATAATAAAAATATAACTCCTATAATATAATATTTCTTATAATACTTGATAAACCATTTAAATTTTTTGTACATACTACCTCTTAAAATTAAAGAGCTGCTAATTTTAAAATATTTGTTAATAATTTAAAATTAAATAACAGCCCTTTTATTATTTATTATGTTTATGTTTTATAATCTTAGCTGGAGCTCCTACTGCGGTACAATCATCTGGCACATCATCTAAAACTACAGAATTTGCACCAATTTTACAAAAATTACCTACGGTGATATTTCCCAATAAAATTGCACCTGCTCCAATTAAAACATTATTACCAACAGTTGGATGTCTTTTTACTCTTGCATTTTTTAAACCCCCTAGGGTAACACCATGATACATTAAGACATCATCGCCAATTTCAGCAGTTTCTCCGATTACAACACCCATTCCATGATCTATATAGCATCTTCTTCCAATCTTAGCACCAGGATGGATTTCAATGCCAGTTTCTCTTCTAGCTTTTTGACTAATCTCATTTGCCCTAGAAAATTCTCCTTGTAAATATAATTTGTGTGCCTCATAATGAGCTAATAAAGCTCTAATTCCCGGAGAAAATCTCAAAGCATCTTCTTCCTTAGTTAAGGCAGGATCTTTTTCTAAAGCCGCCTTAACTAATTCATCTTTATATTCTTCAAAAGTCATATTATTCTATATTATATAATTCTGTTGATAAATATCTTTCGCCTGTATCTGGCAAAACGGTAACAACCTTTTTACCTTCGCCTAGCTTATCAGCAATTTCTATTGCACCACATACATTAGCTCCTGAAGAAATTCCAACAGCTAAGGCTTCGTTTTTAGCTAAGTATCTAGACATTTTTATAGCATCATCGCCTTTAACATCAACAATTCCATCTATTAAATCAAAATCTAAATTTTTAGGAATAAAGTTTCCACCTATTCCTTGAATTTTATGACCTGATGCCTTACCACCTGATAATAAAGGACTTTCTGCTGGCTCAATTGCAAAAATCTTTACATTTTTATTATTTTCTTTTAGTCTTTTGCCAACTCCTGTTACAGTTCCTCCAGTTCCAACTCCTGCAATAAAAGCATCTGGAGATATTTCATTTAAAATTTCAACACCAGTTGTTTCGTAATGAGCCTTTATATTAGCAGGATTTGAAAATTGGTCTGGCATAAAATATCCGTCTTTTTTTGATAATTCTATAGCCTTATCAACTGATCCTTGAAGACCATTTTCTGTTGTCCTTATTACTTCAGCTCCGTAGGCTTGAGCAAGTTTTGATCGTTCTATACTCATTGAGCTTGGCATAGTTAATATACATTTATATCCTTTTGCAGCAGCAAGGGCAGCAAGAGCAACACCTGTATTTCCACTTGTAGGTTCTACAATTGTATCGCCTTTTTTAAGTTTTCCATTTTTTTCTGCTTCTTCTATCATATACAAAGCTATTCTATCTTTGATAGAACCAGCTATATTATTTTTTTCAACTTTTACATAAATATCTGCTCTACCTTCTTTTTTCAAGGAATTTAATTTTAATAATGGAGTATTTCCAATTATTTCTTTTGCGTTATTATAAATTTTCATTAATTCTCCTTTCAAAATTATATATAAAAATCATTTAATTTTTTCAATTGTTAATATTATATAGTAAAAAAATAATCTTTCAAACGATTAAGGAAAAAAATCATAGTAAATTACTATGGATTCTTTGTAAAAAAAGAAAGCCAAAAGGCTTTCTCCATAATTTAATTATTAAACATTCATTTGGCTTTGAACTTCTTTAGCGAAATCTTCTTCTTTTTTCTCTAAACCTTCGCCAACTTCAAATCTAGCAAATCTTCTGATTTTGATGTTTTCCCCTACATTATTTGCAGTATCTCTTAGATATTGTTCAATTGTAAGATCTGGATTTTTGATATATTGTTGATCCATTAAGCATACATCTTTGAAATATTTTTTAAGTCTACCTTCAACTTTTTTGTGAGCTATCATTTCTTTTTTGTCTTCAGGCATATTTGGATTAGCTTCATTCATAGCTTGTTTAATTAATATTTCTTTTTGTTCTGCTACATCTTTTTCATCAGCGTCTTCTTCTGAAATGTATAGTGGATTTAAAGCAGCTATATGCATAGCTATATTTTTTGCAAATTCTTTAACTGTGTCTGTATTTGCTGAAAAATCTGTTTCAGTATTGATTTCAACGATTACACCAATTTTATCGTTGTGAATGTATGAACCAATAATTCCTTCAGCAGCAATTCTATCAGCTTTTTTATCTAAAGTAGCTTGTCCTTTTTCTTTTAATAGTTTTATAGCATCATCTATATTACCATCAGTTTCAGTTAAAGCTTTTTTACAATCCATCATTCCTGCGCCAGTTTTTTCTCTTAATTCTTTTACTAATTTTGCACTTACTGCCATGATATCCTCCTAATTATTCCTCAATAGATTCTTCTTGATCGTTTTCTTCTAAATCTTCTGATTCTGTTTCTTCTTCATCACTTTCTTCAAAGTCTTCTTCACTTACTGCGAATTCACTACCTTGATTTCCTTCTATTACAGCATCAGCCATTAAAGAAGTAATAAGTTTTACAGCTCTTATAGCATCGTCATTTCCAGGAATAGCAATATCTACTACATCTGGATCACAGTTTGTATCTACAATTGAAATAACTGGAATACCTAAAATTCTAGCTTCGTGAACTGCTATTTGTTCATTTGATGGATCTACAACAAATAATACATCTGGTAAATTTTCCATATCTTTGATTCCACCAAGATTTTTTTCTAATTTATCCATTTCTTTGTTGTATTGTAGAACTTCTTTTTTTGGTAAAAGATCGAATGTTCCATCTTCTTCCATTGTTTCATATTTTTTAAGTTTATTTACACTATTTCTAATTGTGTTAAAGTTTGTCAACATTCCACCTAACCATCTGTTAGATACATAGTATTGACCACATCTTTTAGCTTCTTGTTCAATTGAATCTTGAGCTTGTTTTTTTGTTCCTACAAATAAAACTGTTCCACCTTCACTAGCAATATCTCTAATTGTTTCGTAAGCTTTTTCAATTTGATTTGCAGTTTTTGCTAAATCTATAATATAGATTCCATTTCTTTCTGTGAAGATGAATTTTTTCATTTTTGGGTTCCATCTTCTTGTTTGGTGACCAAAATGTACACCAGCCTCTAATAATTTTTTCATTGATACTATTGACATATATCTTACCTCCGTTTATTTTCTTCCATCTTTTTCTACTAGATTTTAAACTAATTAAATTAGCAACGCAAACCTATCCAAAGATGTGCATAGTACTTATGTAATATACCATAAATTATAATATATTACAAGTTTATTCGAACATTGCTTCAACAAATGATTTAGAATCAAATTTTTCTAAATTATTTATTCCTTCTCCTACACCAATATACTTAACAGGAACTTCAAGTTCAACTTGTAATGGGAAAATCACACCGCCTTTTGCAGTTCCATCTAGTTTTGTTAAAATCAATCCTGTAATATCGCAAACATTTTTAAATTCTCTAAGTTGACTTATTGCATTTTGTCCTGTAGTTGCATCTAAAACTAATAAATTTTCTCTATTTGCATTATTAGCATGAGTTGAAATTGTTCTGTTTATTTTTTCTAATTCATTCATTAGATTTTTTTTGTTGTGAAGTCTTCCTGCTGTATCACAAATCAAGACATCAGACTTATTTGCTTTTGCTGCTTGGATTGCATCAAAAATTACTGCTGATGGATCTGATCCTTCTTTGTGAGCAATCATTTGTGTATTTGATTGTTTTGCCCATGAATCAAGTTGCTCAATTGCTGCTGCCCTAAATGTATCGGCAGCTGCTAAAGTTACTTTGTATCCGTCTTTTTTCAAGTTATTGGCAAGTTTTCCTATAGTAGTTGTTTTACCAACTCCATTAACCCCTATAACTAAAATTACTGTTAGCTTATCTTTTGAAATATTTAAATTATTTTCAAGATTTTTTTCATCTAATTTTTTTTCCATAATTTCTTTTAGCAAAGGAAAAATTTCATCAGCATTTTTAACTGATTTTTCTTTAATTTCATATTTTAATTGGTCAACTATTTCAATGGTAGATTTCATACCAATATCTGCCGATATTAAAATTTCTTCTAATTCATCATATAAGTCATCATCAATTTTTACATTTGCTGTAAATAAGTTTTTAAGTTTTGACGAAAATTGCTCTCTTGTTTTTGATAAACCCTTTGATAATTTAGTAAAAAATCCTAATTCTTCATCGGTATCGTCATCTTGTAATTGTTTAAAATTTTCATTTTGAAAATTTTCTTCTATAGTTGTAGTTTCTTCAAATCCGCTTTCTTGTATTTTTTCATTTTCTTCGCTTTTTTCTAAATTATTTTCATCTGATAGATTTTTTTTGCTATTTTCTTCATCATTCTTTTTTTTCTTAAAAAAATCAAACATTTTTTCTCCTTAATTTATATCACTTGGATTTAGTGCAATCAGTATGCTTGTGTCTTTGCTTTTACTTATAAAGTAATTTTTAAGTCTTGTAAGAAAATCAGATATTTTTTCTAATTTTTCCTCATTCGTTTTAATAATTATATTATATCTATATTTATTATTTATACGAGAAATTTTGCATGGATTTGGCCCTATTATTTTAACATCCAAATCTTTTTCATATTCTAAATCAAGATAATATTTTATTTTTTTTGATATGTCTATGCATTTTATTCTCGACTTGTTTAATACTTTAATAGTTATCAAATTTACAAATGGTGGATAATCGAAAGCTTTTCTTGCTTCTATCTCATATTTATAAAATCTTTCGTAATCATTTTTACTTGCTGCATTTATTACAAAATTATCTGGTCTATAGGTTTGTATTATCACTTCGCCTTTTTTATCTGCCCTACCTGCTCTTCCTGAAACTTGGGTTAAAAGTTGAAAGCTTGTTTCGTAAGCTGTGTAATCATTAAGATTTAAAGATAAATCAGCACTAATAATTCCAACTAAGGTTACATTTTCAAAATCAAGACCTTTTGCTATCATTTGTGTCCCAATAAGAATATCAACTTTTTTTTCTTTCATATTCTTATACATTTTTTCATAAGTTTTTTTATTTTTTGCTGTCATTGAATCCATTCTTATGATATTTGCTTTTGGAAACAATACTTTAATTTCTTCTTCCAATTTTTCAGTCCCTGCACCAAATTCTTTAATTTTATTTGAGCCACAAGAAGGACAAATATGAGGTTGATTTTTTGTTCTTCCACAATAATGACATACTAATTTGGATACATTTTTGTGGTAGGTCATAGAAACATCACATGCTTCACACTTTATTACGTATCCACACTGCCTGCAAAAAGTAAAGGAATTATGTCCTATTTTATTCAAAAATAAAATTGTTTGCTCTTTATTTTTTAGTTTTTCTTTAATTTTTTCATATAGTAAAGAGCTTATCATTGAATAATTTGAACTTTTCAATTCTTCTCTCATATCAACAATATTTACTTTTGGAAGTTTTCCATTTACTCTATTTTTTAGTTCAAGTAATTTATAGTCTCCATCTAGAGTTTTAGTCATAGTTTTAATAGATGGAGTGGCTGATGCAAATATTAAAGTTGCCTTGTTGTATTTTTTTCTAAATAAGGCCAACTCATCAGTATGAAATTTTGGGTCTTGGGAAGATATATAACTTTTGTCGTGTTCTTCATCAATTATAATTAGACCAAGATTTTTAAATGGAGCGAAAATTGCACTTCTTGCGCCTACAACGATTTTAACTTCTCCATTTTTAATCATTCTCCACTGTTGAAATCTTTCTTTTTGACTTAGCCTTGAGTGCATTATAGCAATTTTTTGCTTAAATCTTCCTTGAAATCTTTCTATAGTCTGAGGAGTTAATGATATTTCTGGAACAAGAATTATTGAATCTTTCCCTTTTTTTAAATTTTCTTCTACAATTTGTAAAAAAACTTCAGTTTTTCCGCTTCCAGTAACTCCCTTTAATAAATAAGATTCGTTAGGATTTTTTATAATTTTATTAAAGGCTTGACCTTGCTCGTGATTTAATGAGAATTTGCTATAACTTTTTATTTCTTTAACCAAAGATTCATTTACTTCTATTTTTTGAATTTTTACAATATTTTTCTTAACAAGAGAATCTAAAGAACTTTTACTTGAGTTTGTCTTACCTAATACCTCTTTATAATCTGCATTTTTATTATTCTTGAGATAGTTAATAATTTCTATTTGTTTTTTTGCATTTTTGGGAATTTTAATTTCCTTATAATTTTCAGTTAGATTAAGTAAGTACTTATAATTAATATTTTGATTTGAATTAATGTCAAAATAAGAATCAATTAGTTTATCGTTTTTATATTTTCTTAAAGTATCTATATCTAACCCATAATTATTAATTAAATCTTCCAAAGACTTTTTATCTTCTAAAATTTTATATAGCTTATCTTTTTTATCCAAATTTTTTGTTTTATAAAAATATTCTTTGATTTCTTTAATATTTCCAGGTGGTAAGACTTGTTTTATACAAGCTCTTAAAGGCGAAAGATACCTTTTATTCATAAAAAAAGCTAAATTAATTAATTCATCATCTACAAGATTTTTTGAATCAATAATATCTACAACATCTTTTATTTCAAAGTTTTCATTCAAATTTTCCACTATATCGTAAACAAAGGCAATAGTATTCTTATTGCCTTTGCCAAATGGGACAATAACCCTCATCCCTTTTTTTATTTTATTTTTAAATTTATCAGGTATGTGATAAGTAAAAGATTTATCCAAAAATCTACTTTTACTATCAAGTATTACATAACAAAACAAATTATCACCTAAACCAAAAGATCCAAAATTTTATTAGCTAATTCTTTTTTTGTCATTATATCAAGTTTTTCAACCTTATCCTTTGAAAGAATTGATGCAATGTTTGTATCTACATCAAAACCAGCACCCTTCTTTTTCAAATCATTGGCTATAATATAATCTGCCTTTTTTGATTCTAATTTTATTTTTGCATTTTTTATAAGGTCATCTGTTTCTGCAGCAAAACCAATCAAAACTTGTTTATCTTTTTTATTTCCAAAATATTTTAATATATCAACATTTTCAATCAATTCTAGATTTAAATTATCGCCATTTTTTTTGATTTTTTTATCGCTTACTTCTCTAACCTTATAATCTGTAGGAGCAGCTGACATAATTAAGGCATCACAATCATCAAATTCTTTATCAATTGCTTCTTTTAATTCTAAATTAGTTCTAATATTGATTTTATCAATTCCATTTGTCTTAATAGGATTTACAGGACCAGATACTAATTTAACATCAGCACCTCTTTTGAAAGCTTCAATGGCTATATTATATCCCATTTTACCACTGGATTTATTTGTTATAAATCTTACATAATCAATTGGCTCTACAGTTGGTCCAGCAGAAACAATAATTTTTTTTCCCTTTAAATCTTTTTTTGTAAAATAATAATCAAGGTATCTTACAATATTTTCAGGTTCTTCCATTCTGCCATCTCCTCTTGTATCGCAAGCAAGAATCCCTGAATTTGGATTAATTATATGTACTCCTCTTTCTTTAATTGTTTTAAGATTACTTTGAGTTGCCTTATTATTTAACATATTTGTATTCATAGTAGGAGCTACAATTATGTCTTTATCACAAGCTAAAAGTGAGGCTGTAAGCATATTATCTGCAATGCCATAAGTCATTTTAGCAAGCGTATTTGCACTTAATGGTGCAACCAAAAAAACATCTGCCCATTTTGGAAGCTCAATGTGATGAACCTTCTCATGACTTCCTTCAAACATATCAGAATAGACAAGACATTTTCCCATAGTTTCAAAAGACAAAGGACTAACAAATTCACAAGCAGCCTTTGTCATAATAATTTTTAAGTTTGCTCCTTCTTTTTTTAATCTTGAGCAAAGATCTAAAACTTTATAAGCGGCTATTCCCCCACTAACACCTAGGAGAATATTTTTACCCTTAATCATTTTTTTCTACTTTTCCTTCCATTATTTCATGTAAAGCTTGAGTTACAGGTTTATCTTCAACTTCTTTAGTCAATAAATCTGAACCATTTACAATTCTTCTTGCTCTTTTTGCAGCCATCATGCAAATTTCGTATCTACTTGAACTTATTTCTGATAATTCTTTAAAAGATGGATTATTCATATTTACTCCTTTTCAAAATCTATTTCTTCTCTAAAAACTTTATGTTTTTCTGCATTAATTATTTCATTTACTAAATTTATAGCAGAATTTAAATGATCATTTACAACCAAGTAATCATAATCTTTTATATAAGATAATTCTTTTCTTGCATTATGCATCCTTAGATTGATGTCACTTTCTGTTTCAGTTCCCCTATTAACAATTCTATTTTTTAGTTCACTAAGGCTAGGAGGCGCCAGAAAAATATAAACTCCATTATCAATATTTTTCTTAACATTTAATGCTCCTTGAACATCTATTTCTAAAATCACTATCTTACCTTCATTGATTTTTTCTTCGACAAAGTCTTTAGGTGTACCGTAATAATTATCGTGAACTTTAGCATATTCCAAAAATTTATCTTCTTCAATCATTTTTTCAAATTCTTCATGACTCTTAAAAAAATAGCTTACTCCTTCTATTTCCCCAGGTCTTTGTTTCCTAGTAGTCACAGAAACTGAATAAACTAAGTTTTTTTGCGTATTCATAAGGTCATGCAATACTGTTCCTTTACCTACACCTGAAGGTCCAGATATTACTAATAAAAATCCTTTTTTCATCGTGCCTCCTTATTACTACTATTTTACATTATGCAAAAATTTAGTTCAAGTATATTATTCTGATATAATATAAATATAAAAATTAAAGAGGTGATTTAATGAGTTACGATGGTTTAGTAACAAAAGCCATAACTTTTGAGATAAAAAAATTATTGCTTGGAGGAAAAATCCAAAAAATTAGCCAACCTTCCAAAAATGATATTGTTTTAAATATATATTCTGTTGGAAAAAGCTACAAATTATTATTAAGTGCAAATAATAATGAGGCAAGAGTTCATATTACAGAAAAAAAATATGAAAATCCTATAAGCCCTCCTAATTTTTGTATGGTTTTAAGAAAATATTTAAATCAAAGTAAAATTGTTGATATTGAACAATACAAAATGGATAGGGTTATTATTTTTCATATATCTTCAGTCGATGAAATGGGTTTTGATATTTCAAATAAATTAATAGTAGAAATAATGGGAAAATATTCCAATATAATACTAACAGATGAAAATTATAAAATAATAGATTCCATTAAAAGAGTAAATTTTAAAATGTCATCAGTTAGAGAAATCTTGCCAGGTCTAGGATATAAATTTATAGAAAGTAATAAAATTAATATTTTAGAACCAGATTTTTCACTTGATATTTTAAAATTAGATAAAAACATAGCAGATAATCAAAGTCCAGAAAAACTTTTATATGAAAATTATTTAGGATTTTCCCCTACAATTGCCAAAGAGCTAATATACAAATCTAATATTGATCCTAGAATAAATTGGGGACTTGTAAGTGAAGATGAAAAACAATTGCTTAATGATAATCTATATGAACTTAGAAATTCATTAATTAATAACACCTACAGTCCAGTTTTATATAAGAATAGTAGAAATTACAAGGAATTTTATTCCTTTGATTTATCTGGTCTTGGATTTGAAAAAATATTATGCAAATCTATGAGTAATGCTATCGAAAATTTTTATGAATCAAACAAATCCAATGATAGACTTAGACAAATTAAAAATAATTTATTAAGAAAAATAAATAGCCAAATTAAATTAGTTAATAAAAAAATAGATATTTTAAATAAAAATCTAAGCAAAGAAAAAAATATGGATTCTATAAGAATGAAAGGCGATTTACTAGCAGCAAATGTAAATAAATTAAACAAAGGCTATAAAGAAATAATTTTAAAAGATTTTTATAATAACAATAAAGATATAAAAATAAGCCTAGATTCTAGAAAAAATCCATGGGAGAATGTTGATAGTTACTATAAAAGATACAAAAAAATTAAAAATTCCATAGATTTTGCAAAAGATGATCTTCCAAAGCAAAAAGACTTATTAGAGTATTTAAATCAAGTATCTGATTTTGTAGAAAGAAGTGAAAGCATAAGTGATTTAGATGAGATAAAAGAAGAACTAATTGAAAATAAAATCATTAAAAATACAAGGAGGAATAAGAAAAAAACTAAATCCAAATCAAAACCTATGCAGTTTAAAACTGTGGATAATAGCAATATATATGTTGGAAAAAATTCAAGACAAAATGATTATATAACTTTAAAACTTGCAAATAAAAATGATTATTTTTTCCACGTAAGAAATGCCCCAGGAAGTCACGTTATTTTAAAAACTAATTTATTGAATGAAAATGATATAAAAATAGCCTCCTACCTTGCTGCAACAAACTCATCACAAGCTAAATCAAATAAAGTTGATGTTGACTACACGGAAAAAAAGAATGTGAACAAGGCAAAGGGAGCTAAACTTGGTATGGTTTATTATGAAAATTTCAAAACGGTAACTGTAAATATGGATGAGAATCCAAAAAGTTTATATGAGAAAATAAAATAAATTAAAAAGCCCAGAAAAAAATCTGGGCTTTTAACATATAAAATTGAATTATTATTTATTGTTAACTGCTTCTTTAAGAGTTTTACCAGCTTTAAATACTGGAGCTTTTGAAGCTGGGATTTTGATAACTTCATCAGGTTTTCTAGGATTTCTTCCTTCTCTAGCTTTTCTGTCTCTAGTTTCAAAAGTACCAAATCCTACAAGTTGAACTTTTTCTTCTTTTTTAAGAGATTCTGTTACAGTTTCGATGAAAGCATTTAATGCTCTTTCAGCTTCTACTTTTTTAAGTCCACTTTTTTCTGAGATATTAACTAATAATTCTGATTTATTCATATATCCTCCTTATAAATCAATCTTAATCTATTCTGCTTAACTCTAAGTAAGATTATACATATATATTTTATTTATTTCAAGCGTTTTTCAAATAAAAAGCTTGATATTTGAATTTTTTATAAGATTTTTCAAATAATTATTATATTCGTTTCTTAAATATAATTCTTTTGCATCAAGTAAAAGACTTTTTTTGTTATTATTTATTGAATTAATCATTAAAATTATGTATGAATCTTTGTATTTGAATACATTACTTATTTCATTTGCCTTGGTTAGTGATGATTCTTTAAGCAAATTATCATCATTATAAACGAACTCAGACCTATAAATATCATAATTTCTAACTTTATTTTTAAGATGATTTTTAAAATCATCAGAATTTTTAATATTAGACCTTATTTTTATAGCTTCTTTTTTATCATCAAAAATCAAGCAATCATACTTATATTTTTTATGGAGATTTTTATTGTCTTCATAATATTTTAAAATTTTAGAATCTTTAACCTTATTATTGTTTAAAAAATAATCATAGTGTTTTTTTCTAATTGAATCTTGATATGAAATTTCTTCAAATTCATCTTCTGTAACACCAAATGACTTTACATTTTCAACTAGTGAATCCTTTGATGAAATTTCTTGGCTTATTTTATCGATTATTTCTTGAGAATCATTTTTTGTTACTTTGATTCCGTTTTTTTTCAAATCATTAAGCATAGCTTGATCCATAATCAAAGAATCTAAAAGTTCAGATTCTAATTTTTTATAATTAGAATCTCCCTTTTTAGATTTAGAATCTAAGAATTTATCCCCATATTTTTTTAAATAAAATTTTTGATAATAACTTAATTCTTTTTCAAATAATTCTTTGCTTATCCCTTCATCATTAACAACAGCTACATACTTGTCCTTATCAAATTTTTTTGAACAAGAACTTAGTAAAATTAAAGAAATACTAATTATTGCTATTGGAATTTTCTTTATTATTTTCATCTTTTTTATTATCAGATGTTTTTGATTCTTTTTTTGTTTCCTTCTTTTGAGGACCATCTTCTGTTACTACTTTTGCTTTGTTAAATAGGTCTGTTAGGTAATCAGAATATTTTTTATCATTTAAAGTTTTAGAAATTTCATCTTTTAATGCTTCTGGAGAATCTTTTTTATCTGTAACTTTTATTATATGGTATCCATAAGAAGTTTTAACAGGATCAGAAACTTCATCTTTTTTCATAGAAAAAGCTTTATCTGCAAATTCTTTAACCATTTTATCTTTAGTAAAGTATCCTAAATCTCCACCTTTTTCTGCATTAGCAGTATCTTTTGAATATTCTTTTGCAAGTTTTGCAAAATCTTCTCCATTATCTAGTTTTTCTTTTACTTGTTTTGCTGTTGCTTCGTCAGCTACTAAAATATGGCTTGCTTTAACTTGAGATAGAGTATCTTTATTTTCTTCATAATATTTTTTAATTTGTTTTTCATCTACTGGATTTTTTTCTTCAAACCAAGCTCTGTGTTTTTGATAAATTTCATCTTTTTTAATTGTTTCTTTAAATTTATCACTACTCATATTATAATCTTCAAGCATTTTATCAAATTTTTCTTGTCCACCAAATTGTTGAACATATTGTAAAAATTTGTCATCAAGAGCTTTATCATCAACTTTTACATTATTTTTTTTCATATCATCTGCTATAAGTTTATCTTGAACTAGCATTTGAACAATTGAAGGTTTTAATTGTTGTCTGCTTGCAAGCATTGCAGAATAAAAACTCATTTCATCTTTATAAGAATCTTTTGTGATTTTTTCTCCACCAACTAATGCTACTGCATCATCTGGTAATTTTTCTCCTTTTGCACTTTCTGAAGTTTGAGTTTCATTTGATCCGTTGTCTTTTTTGTCTTTTGCTCCATCGTTAGCACAAGCACTTAATGCAAAACTTGTTGCTAAAACTAAGGCTATAAGTCTTTTGTTCATTTTTTCTCCTTAACATTTTTAATAACTTTTAATAATTCGTAACAGTCTAACAGTTTTGTATTTTTATTTGGTAATTTAAAAGCTGGATTTTGTGAAAGGTCAAATGAAAGTTCTCCGTGATAATTTTCATTAATTTGAGATAATTGCTCAAAAGTAAATTTGTTTCTATCGTCATAAGATATTATTATTTCATTTTTTACTTCTCTAATTTCATCAAAACCTAATTTATCAGCAAGGGATTTTACCAATGATACGTACATTATATTGTCAACCATTAATGGAATATCTCCATACCTATCAATCAAATCTTCAACAAGAAAACTATAGTCTTCCAAAGTTTCAATTCTTGATATTCTAGTGTACATTTCTATTTTTTGTCCTTGATCTTCTATATAAGATTCTGGAATATAAGCATCCACTTTCAAGTCAATATATACGTCATTTAAATCGCTAGATTTAAATTCTTTTCCACTTGCTTTATTAACAGCTTGTTGCAAGAATTTAACATATAAGTCATATCCAATAGCTTCTACTTGCCCACTTTGGCTTTCACCTAAAATATTTCCTGCGCCCCTAAGTTCTAGATCTCTCATAGCAATTTTATAACCACTACCAAAGTCAGAAAAATCTTTAATTGATTTTAATCTTTTTTCACCTATTTCAGTTAATACTTTTCCTTTGGCATAAGTAAAATAAGCATAAGAAGACCTAGATGATCGACCTATTCGTCCTTTCAATTGATAAAGTTGACTAAGCCCCATCATGTCAGAATCATAAACTATAATTGTGTTTACATTTTGTATATCCATACCAGTTTCAATGATTGTTGTGGCAAGAAGTATATCAATATCCCCATTAACAAAATCTTCCATTATTTTTTCAAGATTTTTTGCAGACATTTGCCCATGAGCGATAGCAATATTTGCATCTGGTATTAATTCAACAAGTTCATTGTAAATTTTTTCGATATTATAAACTCTATTATAGACAAAATATACTTGCCCATCCCTATCAAGCTCTTTTTCGATAGCTCTTTTTATAATTGATAAATCATATTCTAATACGTAAGTATTTACAGGAAGTCTTCTTTCTGGAGGTTCATCCAAAGTTGACATATCCCTTATCCCGGTTAATGATAATTGTAAGGTTCTTGGAATTGGTGTAGCAGACAAAGTTAAAACATCAATATTTTCTTTTAATTTTTTTAGCTTGTCTTTATGTCTTACACCAAATCTTTGCTCTTCATCTATAATTAACAAGCCAAGATTTTTAAATTTTATATCATTTGATAATAACCTATGAGTTCCTACAATAATATCAATTTTACCTGATTTTAAATTTTTTATATTTTTATCTTGTTCTTTTTTACTTACAAATCTAGATAATAAAGCACATTCAACAGGATAATCTTTAAACCTTTCTTTCATTGTAGAATAATGTTGGCTTGCAAGAATTGTAGTTGGTACTAAAAAACAAACTTGATAGCCGTCCATTATTGCTTTAAATGCAGCTCTTAAAGCTACTTCAGTTTTTCCATAACCAACATCTCCACAAAGAAGTCTATCCATTGGTTTGATATTTTCCATATCATCTTTAATTTCATTAATAGATCTTACTTGGCTATCAGTTTCTTCATAAATAAAAGAATCTTCAAATTCTTTTTGCCAAGTTGTATCTGCACTAAAAGAATGCCCCTTGGCTTTTGATCTTTTTGCGTAAAGCTCTACCAAATCATCTGCTATTTCATCAACTGCTTTTTTTGCTCTTTGCTTAGCTTTTTTCCATTGATTACTTCCAAGCGATGAAATTTTTGGCTTATCTCCCTTATTACCAATATATTTACTAACTAAATCCATTTGGTCAACAGGAACAAATACCTTATCATTTCTCTTGTATTCAATTACAAAATAATCTTTTTTTGTATTATTTACTTCAATTTTAGATATGCCTTTATATATACCAATACCATTATTTTCATGAACTACATAATCGCCAATTTCTATATCAGAATAATTTATTATATCTTTAGCACTTACTGGTTTCTTTCTTGTTTTTTTATTTTTAAATTTATCTTTACCAAAAATATCCCTATGAGAATATACACTTATTTTTTTGTCAGTGAAAATATAACCTCTTGATAAAGAATTCTCAGTTAAAATTATATTAGCATTATTTAAATCAGAATCTAGACCAATAGAGAAATTATCAATATTATTTTCATTAAAAATTTCTTTTATACTTTCTAGAGATTTTTTATCTGATGCAAAAATAATAGCTTTTTCATTATTTTTAATTAAAGAATTAATATTAAAAATGAAATTTTCAATATTTTTATTAAAATTTTCTTGCTCAATAGATTTTAATTCAATAATTTTTTTGGCTTTGATTATATTATTGTTTTTTAATAAACTTGAAAAATTTATTATAGGATATGATTTGATATTAGTAAAAATTTTATTTATATCTATTTTAATATTTTTAAATGATGGAAATATTTCCCCATTTTCTAACTGATTTATAAAATCCAGATTCGATTTTTCCATATCTTGTGAAAAATTGTCAATAGACCTATTTAAATCTTGAAAAAGAAATATTGAATCTTCATCTAAATAATCAAAAAAGTCATCAAAATTTTCATTTCTATAGGGAGTAATTAAATCCTCATTTGCAATATATAAACTATCGTTGAGATAAGAAATTATTTGATTATATTTATCTTTTAACTTTGTAGAATTGCCTGTATCTGATATATTTTTTATATCTTTTTTTATTAATTCAATTATTTTCTGATAATCATTTTTATCATAAATTAACTCTTTTGTTGGTCTAATTATTATTTCATCAATATTATCAAGAGATCTTTGAGTGTCTTTATCAAAAAATCTTATTGAGTCTATTTCTGTATCAAATAATTCTATTCTTATAGGATTATCATATTCTATAGGCCAAAAATCTATTATTGAGCCTCTAATAGAAAATTCTCCTTTTGACTCAACTAATTTTGCAAAATCATAATTTAATTCTATAAATGATTTTTTTACCTCTCTTAATTCTAATTCACTATCAATATCAATTTTAAATGACTTATCTTTAAAAATTTTTTTTGGAGTTAATTTATTTCTTAAGGCATCTAAAGTAGTAGTAATTATAAGCTTATCCTCATTAATAAGCTTTGTTAAAACTTCAATTCGATTTATTTCATTATTTTTTTCTAAATTTTTAATATTATAGTAGTTGATTTCAGTTGATGGAAAATACATACAAGAATCATCTTGCAAAGAATTTATATCATCACACATTAGCTTAGCTTTTTTTTCATTCTCGCAAATAATAATTAATGTTTTTCCAGTATAAGTAAAAAGAGTTTGAAAAATATGAGCCTTGCTCTCATCAGTTAGTCCATGTAAAAATATTGGAGATAATTTTTTATAATTCTCAATTATTTCCTTAACTTGACTAATATTATAAATTTCATTAATAAGGCTATTCATTATCTTCAACTAGCCTTTTTGAATTAAACATACTCATGGTTTTTTCTATACCTTCTTCTAAAATCATCTCTATAGCATCGCTTGCAAACTTTACTTCTTCTTCAATGATTTTAACTTCTTGTTTTGAAAATCCACTTAATACAAAATTAGCCAAATCCATATATGAAGGCTTCTTACCAACTGCAACTTTTATTCTTGGAAAATCATCAAATTCTAGATTGTAAATAATTGACTTCATTCCATTATGAGTTCCAGCTGAACCTTTTTTTCTTATTCTAATACTTCCAAAATCGATATCTATATCATCATAAATAACAATGAGTTTATCATGGTCAAAATCAAAATATTTATATATTTCTCTAATAGCTTCTCCTGAATTATTCATATAAGTTTGAGGCTTTACAAGCATAACTTTTTGGCCAGAAATTACTCCCTGGCCAATTAAAGATTTAAATTTAATTTTTCTTACATCAATACTATATTTTCTAGCCAAATAATCAATAGTTATAAAGCCAGCGTTATGTCTTGTGTTCTCATACTGTATACCAGGATTACCCAAGCCTACAATATAATACATTTTATTTACCATCCTCAAAAAGACCACTTATTGATTCGTAAGTGTTAATTCTATTTATAGCTTCAGCTAATAAAGGAGCTATTGAGATTTGTTTGATTTTTTGAATTTTCTTTTCTTCAGGTAATTTTATTGTATCTGTAATAACTACTTCTTTTACGCAAGAATTTTCTAAATTTTCGCAAGCATTTCCACTTAAAACACCGTGAGTTGCAGCAATTGAAACTTCTTTTGCACCGTGTTCTTTTAGATAATTTGCTGCATTGCAAATAGTTCCAGCTGTATCAATAATATCATCAACTAAAATACAATGTTTACCTTCAAAATCTCCAATTACATTCATAACTTCTGAAACGTTTGGTCTTGGGCGTCTTTTTTCAATTATTGCTATTGTTAATTTCAAATAATCTGCAAAGCTTCTAGCTCTAGTTACTCCTCCTAAATCAGGACTTACTACTACATATTCATCTGGATTGTCAAATGCTTTTTCTTTAAAATATGATGACAATAATCTAATAGCAGTAAAGTGATCAAGAGGTATATCAAAATATCCTTGAATTTGACCTGCATGAAGATCCATTGTTATAACCCTATCAGCTCCAGAAACAGTCATAAGATTTGCTACAAGTTTAGCACTAATTGGTTCTCTTCCTCTAGTTTTTCTATCTTGTCTTGCATATCCATAATATGGAACTACTAGATTTACATAACCTGCAGATGCTCTTTTACATGCATCTGTCATAATTAATAATTCCATTAGATTGTCGTTTGTTGGATAAGAAGTAGGTTGAATGATATATACATCCTTGCCTCTTACAGCTTCGTTAATTTTTACATTAATTTCACTGTCGGCAAATTTTTTAACTTCAACTTCTCCTAATTTAATACCTAATGACTTTGCAACAGCTTCTGCTAAATCAGGATTAGAGTTTCCTGCCAATACAACTAAATCGCCTCTTTTGATATGTGATGAACTTGAACATTCACTCATTTTTAATTTTGCTCCTTTAACTTTTCCAAATCTCTTTTTTTCTTTTTTTCAACGTAACCAGATATATTTTTTTGTTCAGCTCTTTCTATTGAAAGCTCTCCTTGGTCAACATCTTTTGTTATTGTTGAGCCTGCAGCAATATACCCCTCTTTTTTTACATGAACTGGTGCTACAATATTAGAATTTGATCCTATAAATGCTCCATCTTCAATAATTGACCTATGTTTAAATTTACCATCATAATTTACAAAAATTACACCACAACCAATATTTATATCTTTACCTAAATCACAATCTCCGATATAAGCAAGGTGTCCTGCTTTTGTATTATCATCAACATTAGAATTTTTAACTTCAACAAAATTTCCAATATGGACATTTTTGCCAAGTTTAGCCTTAGGTCTTAAATGTGAAAACGGACCAATATCTGTTCCTTGATCAACAAAAGATTTTTCTATTACAGAATTGTCAATTTTAACCTTATCTTTTATTATTGAATCTTCGATTCTAGATGAGCCTTCAATAATACAATCTTCGCCAATTTCTGTATTTCCTAAAATTTTACATGGACCAGATATTACAGTATCTTTTCCGATTTTTACGCCCATTTCAATATCTACTATACTAGGATTATCAATAATTACACCATTTAACATGTGATAATCATTAATTCTTTGTCTTAAAAGTTTTGTAGCATTTGCTAGCTCTTTTTTATTATTTATTCCATAAAATTGGTCTGGATTGTCAGACATATAAGCTTCTACTTTTTTTCCTTCATTATTTAAAATTTCGATACAATCTGTTAAATAATATTCATTGGACTTGTTGTCAGTGTTAATCTTTTTTAAAGAATTTTTTAAATCAATCCCTTTTAAAGCATAGATACCAACGTTGATTTCATTTACTTCTTTTTCTTTTTCGCTTGCATCTTTTTCTTCTACAATTTTTTGGAATTTATTATTTTCTCGTATTATTCTTCCATATCCTTTTGGATTATCAACTTTTGTTGACATAACAGTTAGACTATTGTTATTTTCTTTATGAAAATCAATAAAATCTTCAAGAGATTTTTTTGTAATTAGTGGAATATCTCCATTTAAAATAAGGCAATCATCATCGTCATTTATTAAATCGATAGCCATACTTACAGCATAAGCTGTTCCATAAGGGAATTCTTTGCCAATCTTTTGTTCTTTTATTTCAATATTTGGAAATTTTTCTTTTAATAAATCCTTATTTTTTCCACCGATTATTATAGTATTTGAATTTTCAAATGAGCAAGCATCAACTATATAAGTTATAAGCTCTCTATTTAAAATTTTAGTCATAACTTTTGAGGTATTAGATTTCATTCTAGTACCTTCTCCAGCAGCAAGTATTATATTTTTTAACATCTAATCTCCTTATTCTGGTGCAACTTCCAAAGCAAGTGTCATCATTTGTGTATAAGCACTTTGTCTATTTTCTGCACTATCAGATTCGTTAGATACTAAGGAATCACTAATTGTAAAAACTCCTAAGGCTCTTTTTCCATATTTTCTTGCTACAGTAAAAAGACCATAAGATTCCATCTCCACGCATAAAACTCCATATTTTTGTAAATTTTCAAAAACTTTTGGATCCATTTCACTATAAAATTGGTCTGATGAATGAACTTGACCACAGTGAGTTGTGTATCCTAATTCTTGACTTTTTTTGTATGCTTCAAGTAATAAATCAAAATCAGGTGTTGGAGAATAATGAATATTTCCAAATAAATTATCGTTAATTGATGATTCGCTACAAGCGCTTGTTGCAAGAACTATATCGTGTAATTTTATATTTTCTTGCATACTTCCAGCACTTCCAATTCTAATTATTGTATCGACATCATAAAAATTAAATAATTCATTAAAATAAATCATGGATGAAGGAATTCCCATTCCACTTCCCATTACTGAAACTCTTTTTCCTTTATAATAACCAGTATATCCGTACATTCCTCTTGTATTTGTAAATTCTTTTGCATCTTCAAGAAAATTTTCTGCTATATATTTAGCTCTTAAAGGATCTCCTGGCATCAAAACTGTATTTGCTATTTCATCTTTACTTTTTGCTGAAATATGCGGTGTTGGTATTGTCATAATTACTCCTTATTTTTATATTTCTAGTAATATAATATCACTTTTTAAAATATTTTTAAAATAAAAAGGGCTGTTGCAAAATTATAAATAAATAATTCTGCAACAGTCCCCTACAAATTAATTATATTTTTCTATATATTTTTTAGCTATCTCTTCATTAGTAAATCCTAATTCTTTTTGTACATCTTTAAAATTACCTGATATTCCAAATCTATCGATAGAAATATTTATTCCCTTATCTCCTGTAAATTCACTCCATCCAAATGAACTTGCCATTTCAATTGAAACTCTATTTTTAACATTTGCTGGAAGAATTTTTTCCTTATAAGCTTGGTCTTGTTTTCTAAATAATTCCATTGATGGCATTGATACAACTCTCACATCGATGTTAGATTTTTTCAATTCATCTCTTGTTTGTAAAGCTAATTCTACTTCACTACCTGTTGCAATTAAAATTCCATCTGGAACTTCTTTATCAGAATCTTTAATTATATAAGCTCCATTTGAAATATCATCAATATTTTGTGTAGCTTCAAGATTACTTACGTTTTGACGTGTTAAAGCTATAACTACTGGGCAATTTTTACTTTCAAGGGCAATTTTCCAAGAAAGTCTAACTTCATTTGCATCTGCTGGTCTTAGCATTATTACATTTGGTATTGTTCTAATCATGGCTAATTGTTCTATTGGTTGATGTGTTGGTCCATCTTCTCCAACAGCCACAGAATCATGAGTGAAAACATAAGTTACAGGAATTTGTGAAAGAGCTGAAATTCTTAAACCTGCTTTTAAATAATCTGAAAATACAAAAAATGTAGAAACGTGATGAAAAGTTCCGCCGTGTGCTACAATGGCATTTGCTATTACACTCATAGCAAATTCTCTAACTCCATACCAAACATTTCTTCCACAAGGATTTGTGTCTGAAAATCTTTCAGCATTTTTTATATTTGTTTTATTAGATGAAAATAAATCTGCACTTCCACCCCAGAAATTTTTTGTAACTTTTGCTAAATCTTGGATAATTTCTCCACTAGATGCTCTTGTTGCAAGACTATCATCAGATGGAGAGTATTTTTTTACTTCTTCCATCCAATTTTCTGGTAATTTTCTTTCAAATCCATTAATGTATTCTTTATAATCTTTTGGATATTTTTCCTTATATTCTTCTAAAAGTTGTTCCCACTTTTCGTATGATTTTTTACCATTTTCTATAATATTTTCTTTGAATGTATCATAAACATCTTCTGAAATTTCAAAATCTTCATATTCCCAATTGTAGAATTTTTTTGCTTCTATAAAATCATCATTTCCTATTGGGGCACCGTGAACTTTATTTGTTCCTTGATTTTTTGAACCATAACCAATAACTGTTTTAACTTCTATAAAAGTTGGACCATTTTTATTTTCTTTTGCTTTATTAATTGCATCATAAATTTCTTCAAGATTATTTCCATCTGAAACTTTAATATAATTCCAATTTTGAGCCTTAACTCTTTGTTCAATATTTTCTGAAAAAGATGTATTTAAATTTCCATCCAAACAAATATCATTTGAATCGTGAAGAATTATTAATTTATTTAAATTTAAATGACCTGCTAAAGACATTGATTCATATGAAATTCCTTCCATCAAATCTCCATCTCCACATATCGCATAAGTATAATGATCAACTATATTAAATCCATCTTTGTTATACATTGCAGCCAAGTGTTTTTCAGCTATTGCAAATCCTACTGCATTTGCAATTCCTTGTCCCAAAGGACCAGTTGTTACTTCAACACCGTATGTATGTTTTCTTTCTGGATGGCCTGGAGTTTTTGAGCCAATTTGTCTGAAATTTTTCAAATCATCAATACTCAAATCATAGCCTGATAAATGTAATAGAGAGTAAAGCATAGCTGAACCATGGCCAGCTGACAAAACAAATCTATCTCTGTTGTGCCAATTGCTTTTTTTAGGATTAACATTCATTATTTTATTCCACAAAACATAAGCCATAGGACTTGCTCCCATTGGAAGACCTGGATGGCCACTATTTGCTTTTTCAATTTGTGCTATTGATAAACATCTTATTGCATTTACAGCTTTTAAATCTTTTTTATCAAACATTAATTATTCTCCTCAATTTCTTTGATTTTATTTACTCTTTTAAGATGACGTCCGCCTTCAAATTCTGTTGTAGCAAAAATCTCTACAATCATTTTTGCAACTTCTGAGCCAATTACTCTTGAACCTATACACAAAACATTACTATTATTGTGTGCTCTAGACATTTTTGCAGAATATGTCTCAGACACGCAAGCTGCTCTTATGCCTTTAAATTTATTGGCAGCAAGGCTCATTCCTATTCCTGTCCCACAAATTAAAACAGCAAAATCAGCTTCTTTGTTTAAAACTTTTTCGCAAGCTATTTTTGCAAAATCCGAATAATCACAAGATTCTTTTGTAAATGTTCCAACTTTTTCAACTTCGTGTCCAAGCTCTAAAAGTTTTTCTTCTACGCTATCAACTAGATCAATACCACCATGATCATTTCCTATTATATATTTCATTAAAAACCTCTCTAACTATTTGCTTATAAATAAAGATTATCATTTTATGACTTTACTGTCAATTTAGTAAAAGTTGTTAGAAATATCAAATTAATGGTCTTTGTATAAATTTTATGGTATAATAGTTAGGCAAAAAATATAAAAATAAAGGAGCATCAATGTTCGAATTTAATATAAATGATTATAAATATAAAAATATACATATGATAGGAATTGGTGGGATTTCCATGAGTGGTATTGCTATTTTATTAAATAATAATGGTTATAAGGTTACAGGATCTGACATTTCAATTTCTGAAACAAGCAAACATTTAGATAAAAATGGAATTAAATATATAATTGGACAAAAAAAAGAAAATATTATAAATCCAGATTTAGTTATATATACAGACGCAATCGCTGAAAATAATGAAGAATTAGTTGCAGCTAGAAAACTTGATATTCCTGTAGTAAGTCGTGGAGTTTTCTTGGGTGGTTTGATGAAAAACTACAAAAATTCTATTGCCGTTTCTGGTTCTCATGGAAAAAGTACAACAACAAGTATGATTTCAAAAATTCTTATGAATTCTACAAAAAATCCTACTATTTTATTGGGTGGAGATCTTGATGAAATCGAAGGGAATGTTCATGTTGGCGATAAGGATATATTAGTTACAGAAGCTTGTGAATATAAAGGAAATATAAGATATTATTACCCTTCAATTGGAATAATTTTAAATATTGACGAAGATCATCTTGATTATTATAAAGACATAAATGACATAGTTGAAACTTTCAAATTTTACTTGAGAAATCAAAGTAAAGATTCAAAAACAATTTTGAATTTAAATGAAGAAAATAATAAATTAGTTATAGACGCAGTTCAAGGAGAATTGATTACCTATGGACAAGATAATCCTGATGCTGATTATAATGCTACTAATATAAGTTTTGATGAAAGTGGTAAGCCTAGATTTGATTTGATAATGAAAAATGGAGATGTTGAACATTTTGAGCTAGCAATTCTTGGAAGACATAATATAAATAATGCTTGTGCATCAATTATTGCTACTTTAGAAAGTGGTGTTGACATAAAAACGATCAAAAAAAATATTCAAGCCTACACTGGTCTTGAAAGAAGAATGCAATTAATAGGAAATGTTAATGATTGCAATATTATTTTAGATTATGGTCACCATCCTTCAGAGATTCAAGTTAATTTAAACGCCTTGGCTGAACACACAAAAGGAAGACTTATTTGTGTATGGCAACCTCATACTTACACTAGGACTAAGAGATTGTTTAATGAATTTGTTAAATGTTTTGATGAAGCTGATGAAGTTATAATTACTGATATTTTTGCAGCACGTGAACCATTTGATCCAAGTATATCTAGTAAAGATGTAGTTGATGCTCTAATTAAAACTGGAAAAAGTGCAAAATATATTCCTACATTTGAAAAGGTAAAAGAATACTTATTGTCTGATATTAAAAAAGATGATCAAGTTATAGTTACAGGCAGCGGAGATTCAGATCGTTTAGCTAGAATGATAGCAGGTGTTAGTGAATAAAAGAAATTAAAAAGCAAGTTAAAGAAAATTCTTAATTAAAAGATTTTCTTTAACTTGCTTTTTTTTATGATTTTTATTTTTAATATAAGTATAATAATATCTACTATTAGACCTATTTCCCCCATCTATTAATAGACTTTTGTCCTTTGTTTTTACTAAAACTGAATTTCCTTGACCTACGTCTATATAAGTAATTTCTAATTCATCTAAATTTTTATATGTATTTTCTTTTTTATTAACAAGCAAAAAAATTAAAATTGTTGACAGAAATACTATTAATAAGTTTTTAAAACTTATTTTCACTAATCTATTCCCACAGATATGGCAATTGCCGCATCTATTTTTAACATTACCGACTTATCAAAAGAACCTAATTTATCTCTTAACCTTCTTTTATCGATTGTTCTCAATTGTTCAAGAAGAGCAACGCTATTTTTAGGCAAACCAAATTGATTTGCACTTAAAGAAACATGGGTTGGCAATTTTGATTTTTTTAATTGGCTTGTAACAGGAACTACTATAATAGTTGGAGAATATTTATTTCCCATATCATTTTGAACAACAATTACAGGTCTTACTCCTCCCTGTTCGCTCCCTACAACAGGAGAAAGATCTGCATAAAATAAATCTCCTCTTTTAACTTTCATTATTTTCTCCTATAAATTTAGAATTGCATTTATAAATCCTAGGAACTCTTTTTGAAATTGAAGTCATTAATTCATAAGGGATTGTATTAATTTTTTTTGCCTCTTTGTAAATATCTGGATAAAGAGTAATATAATCTCCTATTTTACAATCAATATCACTTACATCAATCATCATTTGATCCATACAAACTCTTCCAACAACTTTTGCTAGTTTTCCATTTACTAAAACTTCTCCTATATTTGAAAATGCTCTTTTAAATCCATCTGCATAACCTATTGCAACTGTAGCAACTTTCATATCCTTACTAGCAGTAAAGGTTCTGCCATAAGAAATGCTTGTTCCTTTTTTTACATTTTTTACAAAAGAAATTTGTGCTTTAAATTCAAAAGCTTGTTCTAATTTAATTTTTGAAATTTCTTTTATATAATCAGATGGATAAACTCCATATAAGGAAATACCCACCCTCAACAAGTCTGATTTAAAATCATATTCCATTGATGCGGCAGAATTTGCAATATGAACTAATTTCAAATCAAAATCATCTTTGATTTGGCCTATTATATATGCAAATTTTTTATATTGTTGTTTTGTATATGTTAAATCTTCCTCATCAGCTGTTGCAAAATGAGAAAAAGCTCCTATGAAATTTAAATTTTCAAGCTCTTTTAATTTTTTTATTTTTTCTATTTCAAAATCTCTAAAACCAATTCTTGTATGTCCTGTATCAAGCCCAATATGACAATTTATTTTTGAATTTAATTTACTATTTATTTCTTTAGCATAATCTAAATCATAAATTACTACATCAATATCTAATTTGCCACATTCATTATATTTATCTATAGGCAAATATCCTAATATTAAAATAGGAGTTTTAATTCCATTATCTCTTAAATATTTTGCCTCTTTAAATTGAGCCACAGCTATGTAATCTATGTGATTTTTTATGTAATTTGCAACTTCTAAAGAACCTAGCCCATAAGCATCAGCCTTTAAAACTGCACAAAATTTTGAATTTTGTGATTTTTCTTTTATTGATTTGATATTATTTAATATTTTGTCTAAATCAACTAATAAATAATTTTCTTCCATCATTAACACCTCATTAATTTATAGGTCTTTGGTAAATTTTTTATAATATCACTAGCAATTAGTGAATCTTGAGAGTTTTCTAAAGAATAAATATCTCCTGCAAGACCATGAATATAAACAGACAAAACCGCCGCATCATACGGTTTCATAATAGCTAAATTTGAAAGTAAAATTCCTGTCAAAACATCTCCGCTACCAGCTGTCGCCATTCCATTATTTCCAGATTCATTTATGTAAATATTTACACCATCTGTAACAATTGTATTTTTTCCTTTCAAAACCAAAACAATATTATGTTTTTTTGCAAATTCAAAAGAAACTTTTGCCCTATTGTTTTGTATAAAATCTAAAGGCAAATTTGAAATTCTAGAAAATTCCATTTCATGTGGAGTTAAAACAATATTTTCTTTCTTATCTATTATTTCAATATTATCTTTCAAAGCATTTAGTCCATCTGCATCAATTAATAGATTTTTTTCATAATTTTTGATTATTTTTTCTATTAATTTATAAAGATTATTTCCCTTGCCCATACCAGGACCAATTCCTATTGCATCTTTATTTTTTATTAGTGATAAAATTTTATTGATTATTTTTTCTGAGTAATAAAAATAATCACAATCTACCTCATTTATTATACTTTCTGTAGATTTTATTTGTAAAATTTCAGAAATAGATGAAGGACAAATAATATAAGAAAGACCACATCCCGAGCGTAAAGATGCACAAGATGACAAATAAACAGAACCAGCCATTCCTTTTTGTCCACCAATTATTGCAACTTTTCCAAAATCTCCCTTGTGTCCATCTTTTTGTCTATCTTTTAATAATTTTTTTACAGATTTATTTATTTCAATATAATTTTCTTTCTTGAAACAAATTGCAATAGCATAATTTCCGTCATGGCTTATACTCAAATTTAATTGTGATTCATTTTTATCAATAAAAACAATAGGTTTATTACCTTTATGTTTGATTTCTATTTTTTTTCTCAATATGTAGCCTAAATTAAAGCCACAAGCCTTAATAATAGCTTCTTTTGCTGCAAAAATTCCAGCAAAAGTTTGTAATGAATTTTTCTTTTTTTTAGAATAATGAATTTCATTATCAGTAAATATTTTACTCTCAAAATCTTTTTTTTCTAATTTTTCTTTAAATTTTTCAATATTTACTATATCAATTCCTATCATTTTCTATTCCTCAATTTTTGAAATGATTCTTCTGCATTTTTAATTATTTCTTCCTCATTTAAATAGACAAATTTTTTATCATCATACACAAGATCACCATTAATTATTACATAAGAAACATCTTTATCAAAAGTTGAATAAGGCAAGGATGAAATTAAATTATTTTGTGGTGTATGGTTAGGATTATTTAAATCAATTAAAATAATATCTGCAAGTTTGCCTTCTTCCAAAGTTCCAATTTTATCATCAAGTCCCAATGCCTTCGCCCCATTTATTGTAGCCATTTTTAAAACATCATAAGCTTTTAAATTTTGAGGATTATTATATTTTGATACAAGTGATGTCAAAGAAATTTCTTTTATCATTGATAAATTATTATTGCTTGCAGATGAATCTGTACCCATAGCTAAATTTATTTTTTTATTAATCACCCTTGTACAATCTAAAAAACCTGATGATAGTTTCAAATTACTTGAAGGATTGTGAACTACGCTAACATCATATTTTGATAAAATATCTAAATCCTTATCTGATAAATAAACTCCATGAGCTGCTATTGTTTTATTCTCAAAAATTCCACATTCTTCAAAAACTTCAGTAGGACTTTGATTAAATCTTTTCATACAATCGGTGTTTTCTGTTTTTGTTTCAGATAAATGAATATGAATTGGCATCTTATATTTTTTTGCGTATTTATTTATTTCTTTTATATAATTTTTATCTGTTGTATAAACTGCGTGAGGCCCAAAAGCTATATTGATTCTACCATTTTGACTATTTTCATATTTTTTAAAAAGATCAATATTTTCTTCAATTTTTTTATAATTTTTATCTTCAAGAGTGAGTCCTCTAGAAATTTGTGCTCGCATTTTTGATTTTTCTAAGGCTTTTATTGTTTGGTCTTCAAAATAATACATGTCTGCAAAACTTGTTGTTCCTGTCATAATCATTTCAGCATGTGATAGAAGCGATGCCCAATAAACATCTTCTGCAATTAATTTATCTTCCAAAGGCCAAATTTTTTCATTCAGCCAAGTCATTAGTTCAACATCATCGCTAAAATTTCTAAATAAACTCATTCCAACATGGGTGTGAGCATTTACAAAACCAGGCATAGCAAGATAATTTTTGCCATCTATTTTTTTATCATAAGAATAATCAATTTTATCACTTGTAATCTTTTTTATTTTTTCATTTTCTATATAAATATTTCCATTTTTTATTACTTCCCCATCTGCCATTGTGAGGATTTTTACATTTTCTATAAGTATATTCATAATAAATAAGAGTAGCTTAAAAAGCTTACTCTTATAATTCTCCTATTCTTTCTTTTAATAAGGTATTTATTTGTTGTGGATTAGCCTTTCCTTTAGTTTTTTTCATACATTGACCAACTAAAAATCCAAAAGCTCTATCTTTACCATTTTTTATATCTTCAATTGACTGAGCGTTTTCGCTTAAAACTTCTTTAACTACATCTTCTAAGAAATTTTCATCATTAATTTGAAGAAGATTTCTATCTTTAGCAAGTTTTTCTGGATCTTCATTTGATTCGAAAATTTCTCTTAAAAGTTTTTTACCAACATTATTGTTAATTTTATTAGACAAAACTAAATTTATTAATTTAGAGAAATTTTCTACAGATAAATTCATTTGGTCTGCTTCAATTTCACTTTCATTTAGCCTTCTTGAAAGCTCACTTAATATCCAATTTGAAACTTCCTTAGGATTTTTTACCAAATCATTTGTTTTTTCAAATAAATTTGCAAGTTTTCTATCGTTTGACAAAAGCTTTGCATCATATTCTGAAAGCTTATATTCTTTCATATATCTTTTTGCTTTTGCTTCAGGCAATTCTGGTAAATTTTCTTTTATTTCATTAATAAATTCTTTGCTAAGCTCAATTCTTGGTATATCTGCTTCTATAGAAAATCTATAATCATTAGCAGTTTCTTTAGTTCTCATAGAAATTGTAGTTTGAGAATCGTCATCCCATCTTCTAGTTTCTTTTACTGATTTTTTTCCTTCTTCAAGCATTTTTTTATGTCTATCAGTTTCAAATAAAAGAGCATCTTCGATTGCTTTTATTGAATTTAGATTTTTAATCTCAGATATTGCTGTTTTTTCTCCATTATCAAGATTTTCTAAATTTATGTTTACATCACAACGCATTTGACCTTCTGCCATTATACAATCTGATACTTCCAAAAATCTCAAAGTTTGAGATAATTTTTCTACAAATTCCCTAGCTTGCTTAGCAGATTTTAAATCTGGTTCTGTAACAATTTCGATTAGAGGAAGTCCTGCTCTGTTATAATCCATTAGGGTGTTATTACTTTCATCGTGATTAGATTTTGCAGTATCTTCTTCCATGTGAATAGAATTTAGTCTAATTTCATCTCCATCACTTAAAATAATATGTCCACCAACAGCATAAGGCTCGTCTTGTTGAGTTATTTGGTATCCCTTTACAAGGTCTGGATAAAAATATTTTTTTCTATCCATTTTCATTGATTCTCTTATTTCACAATCTAGGGCGAGACCTGCTTTTATAGCATATCTTACAGCTTCTTTATTAATTAAAGGTAATGTTCCTGGGTGTCCTAAGCAAATTGGACAAGTGTTTGTGTTTGGAACAGCTCCAAATTCATTTTTACAGGAACAAAACATTTTGGTTTTTGTAGATAATTCAACGTGAATTTCTAATCCTATAATAGTTCTAGTTTTCATTTATTTTCCTTTCGAAAGTTTCGCAAGCATTTATTATATCTTTATCCTTAAATCTATCTCCAATAATTTGAATACTTCCAGATATTCCATCTCTTACTGGAATAGAAATTCCGCAAGAACCTGTTAGGTTTACACAAACATTAAATATATCTGAAGAAAAATCTTTAAGCGGATTATCTGTATAAACTCCTAATTTAGAAGGTAAATCTACAGTTGTTGGAGTAATGAATAAATCATAATTTTCAAAAATATTCTTAAACTCTTCTATGATTAATGTTCTTAATTTTAAACCTTGTTTATAAATTTTTTGATCATCTTCACTTGATAAATACATAGTTCCAAGTGCAATTCTTCTTTGAACATTTTCTCCAAAACCTTCAGACCTATTTTTTATAAATAATTCTTCAACATTCTTATACTCATCAGTTTGGTGACCATATCTAATTCCATCAAATCTTGAAAGATTGCTTGATACTTCAGAGCTCATTACAACATTATAAACTTCGTTTGCGTATTTAGAATATTTTAAACCTATTGGACAAATTTCTGCACCCAATTCTTTTAAAATATTTATTGCATAATTGTAATCATCTTCTACTTCTTTATCTAAATTATAAATATTAGCTTCATTTTTTATAACCGCAATTTTTTTACCAGAAAAATTAAAATTTTCTTTTTCAAAATTATAAAAATCTAGGCAAGAAGTCATATCTAGCTTATCAGGAGATTGACTTGCATTAGCAATTATTCTCAAATCTTCTACATTTTTTGCAAATAATGAAACTTGATCTAAGCTATTTGCCATAGAAACAACACCATACCTACTCATAAGTGAATATGTAGGTTTATAACCAATAATACTACAATAACTTGCAGGTTGTCTTACTGACCCACCTGTATCAGTTCCAAGAGAAACTAAAACATCACCTTTTGCAACACTAACTGCAGAGCCTGATGAAGAACCACCAGGAATTAAACTTTCATCTAAAGGATTTTTTATTGGGCCAAAATATGAAGTTTCTCCAGAACCTCCCATTGCAAACTCATCCATATTCGTTTTTGCAATAATAATAGCATCTTCTTTTAATAGATTTTCTACAACAGTTGCATTATAAACTGGCTCGAAATCTTCTAACATTTTTGATGCACAAGTTAGTTTCATATTTTTATACGAAATATTATCTTTTACACTTACAGGAATTCCAAATAAAGCTCCAATTTTTTCGCCTTTATTTAATTTTTCATCTAAATATTTTGCCCTATCCAAGCTATCTTGTTCATTAAAAGAAATATAAGCATTTAAATTATCATTTTTAATTTTTTCTAATACATTTTTTGTATTTTCATAGACTGAAATTTCTTTATTTATAAATTTATCTATAGTATTTTTAATATCCATAATATCTCCTTATAATTTCCAATTCAATCTAAAATAACCATATTCTGTATCTTTTGCATTTTTTAGAGCCTCTTGTCTATCTAATGATTTTCCTTCAATATCTTCTCTTAATACAGCCTTATGATTATCTAACATTTCAGTCATTTTTACATCTTCACAATCCACATCAAAAATATGGTCAATAAAATCTAAAATTTTATTATATTTATCAGAAATTATATCAATATCTTGATTTGATAAATCAAGATTTGCTAATTTATAAATTCTTATAACTTCATTTTTGTCCATTTATTCCTCCTCTAATTTTTTTAAAAATTCAAATAATTCTTGATTTTCTAAAATTTTTACACCCAATTTTTCTGCTTTTTCTTTTTTACTTCCAGGTTTTTCGCCACACAAAACCAAATCAGTATTTTTTGATACTGAAGAAGTAACATCTCCATTGTTTTCTATAATTAAATTTTTAATATCATTTCTTTTGTAATTTTCTATTGTACCAGTTATAACAATTTTCATTCCATCAAGTGAATTAGATTTTTCGCTAGTGTCAATAGCTTTTATTTTAATTCCTTTAGACAATAAAATATCTAATGATTTTTTGATATTAGGGTCGTTGAAAAAATCAACTATGTCCTCTGCCGTTTTTTCCCCTATATCTTCAATCTCGATTAAGTCCTCTTGCTTACTTTCTCTAAGTTTATCAAAACTTTTATATTTTTCTGCCAAATCTCTTGCAGTTTTTATCCCTACATTTGGAATTCCAATTGCATGGATAAAATGATTTAATTCACAAGATTTGCTATTTTCAATGGCATTTAATAAATTATTGGTCTTTTTTTCTTTAAAAGATTCCAAATTAATCAAATCTTCATAAGTAATATCATAAAGGTCATAGATTTCTTTAATGCCTAATTTATTTATAAATAATTCAATGGTTTTTTCAGACAAACCTTCTATATCCATTGCATCTCTTGATGCAAAATGTACCATTCTAGCTTTTAATTGAGGAGTACATGAAATTGAATTTGGGCAAAATATATGAACATTTCCTTCAATTAATTCACTGTGACAATAAGGACATTTATCCGGTTTTTCTATTTCTTTTGTGTTTTCTTGATTTTCATCAACAACTCCTAAAATTTCAGGAATTACATCATTTGATCTTCTAATAAAAACTTTTGAACCAATTTTTACTTTTTTTCTTAAAATATCATCGTAATTATTAAGGGTGGCTCTTTGAACAGTCACTCCAGAAAAGTCAACTGGTTCAAGGATTGCTGACGGTGTAACTTTTCCTGATCGACCTACATTCCACACAACATCTAATAAAGTTGTTGTGTATTCCTCTGGATCATATTTATAAGCTATAGACCATCTTGGAAATTTATTAGTATATCCTAAAACTTCTTGAGTTTTTACATCATTAACCTTAATTACAACACCATCTGTCAAAACATCAATATGATGTCTTTCTTCTTTTATAAAATCAATTTCTTTTACTATATCATCAAATTTTTTTATTACTTTTTTATAAGGATAAACTGGAAGTTTTTGTTCTTTTAAAAATTCTAATTTTTCTTCTTCAGTTTTAAAATCAAGACTATTTGTTGAAATTTGATAAAAATAAGCTTTTAAATTTCTTTTTTTGGTTTGACTTGTATCAAGATTTCTTATTGCACCTGCCGCAGCATTTCTTGCATTTTTTAAAGGTATTTCATTTTCTTCATTGTATTTTTTAAGACTAGACAAGGGCATTACAGCTTCCCCTTGAATTTCTAATAATGATTTTTCTTTTATTTTTGTTGGAATGGTTGGAATAGTTAAAACTTGTTTGGTTACATCTTCCCCAGAAATTCCATCACCTCTTGTAGCTGCAGTTTTTAATAATCCATCTTCATAAGTTAAATTTATAGTTAAACCGTCGAATTTATATTCTGTAATAAATTCTAATTCTTCTAATTTATCTTCATGGGTTTTATTATATTGGTCTCTTAATTTTTTAGTTCTTATAAGCCAATCTTTTAATTGAGTTATATTTTGCGATTTATCTTGGGAATATAATCTTGTAATATGAAAATGCTTTTCAAACTTATCTAATATTGCTCCACCAACTCTTTGGGTTGGAGAAAATTCATTTACATAGCCTGTATTTTTTTCTAGATTTAAAAGCTCATCATACAACTTGTCATATTCTCCATCTGAAACTATGGGATTATCTAAGGTATAGTAATGATAATTTAATTCATTTATTTTATCAATTAACTCATCTATTTTTATTTTATCTATATTATCCATTTTAAAGCCTCTTAATTGGAGCATAGTCTTGGTTTAGCTTTTTTAATCCTTTTTTATCAAAAGCTACAACAAGCTCATTGCCATCATCTGATTTTTTCACTTGAACTATCATTCCCTCGCCCCATTTGGTGTGAATAATTTTATCTCCAATTTGAAAATCTTCTTTTGATGATTCTTTTACAGTATTTTTCTTTAGAACACTCTCTCTTGCCTTATCTCTCATATAAGCTTCATTGCTTTTCATTTTTACATAAGGAGAGTAGGCAGGAGTTTTATCTTGGTCAATTTTTTTGATTAGAGATTTCACTTCATTTAAAAATCTTGAAGGCTTATAATATACAGCCTGACCAAATTGCCTTCTAATTTCTGCACTTGAAAGATATAATTTTTCCATTGCCCTTGTTATTGCAACATAGCAAAGTCTTCTTTCTTCTTCAATATTTCCCTCATCAATACTTCTTTTTGATGGAAATAATCCCTCATCCATTCCGACAACAAAACAAACTTTAAATTCAAGTCCTTTGGCTGAATGAATCGTCATAAGAGAAATAGCATCATCACTATTTTCAGTTTTATCTAGATCTGATAAAAGCGATAAATTTTCTAAATAATCATATATATTATCTTCTGGATTATTTGATTGGTATTCTGCTGCTGAGGATATAAATTCATTTAAATTATCAATCCTTGACCTATTTTCTACAGAATAAGATTCTTCCAAAGCTTTTATGTATCCACTTTTATCAAGTATTTCTTCTATCAATTCCACAATGTCATAATCTTTGTAATTGTCAAAAATTTCTGCTAATGGATTATAAAATTTTTCACAAGAACTTTTTAATTTTGTAGAAAGGTTTGAAAATAAATACGGATCACAAACAAGCTCTGTTAAAGAAAATCCTAATTTATTTGCTTCTTTTTCTAATTTTTCTACAGTTTTATCGCCTATTCCTTTTTTTGGTTCATTTATTATTCTTTTTAAACTAATATCATCTTTTGGATTTACTAAAATTTTTAGGTAAGAGATAAGATCTTTTATTTCTTTTCTATCATAGAATTTAAGACCGCCAACAACCTTATAATCAAGTAGATTTTTCATAAGATATTCTTCAAAAATCCTTGATTGAGCATTCATCCTATATAAAATCGCCATATCTTTAAGTCTATAGCCATCATTTAGTAAAGAATTAATCTCATCTATTACAAATTTTCCCTCTTCTGATTCTACAGAAGATTTTTTATATAAAACTTCTGATCCATCATTTTTTGATGTCCAAAGATTTTTTTCTTTTCTTTCGTTATTATTTTTGATTAGTTTATTTGCAACATTAATAATATTAGAAGTTGACCTATAATTTTCTTCAAGTTTTATAGTCTTTGCATCCTTAAAGTCTTTTTCAAAGTCCAAAATATTATTAATATCAGCTCCCCTAAAACTATAAATTGATTGGTCTGCATCTCCAACAACTCTAACGTTATTGTGAGCTTTTCCAATAAATTTAATAAGCTCATATTGGCTTTTGTTAGTATCTTGGTATTCATCTACAAAAAGATATTCAAATTTATCTTGATAGAATTTCAAAGTATTTGAATCTTCAGCAAATAATTCCAAAGTTTTTAAAATCAAATCATCAAAATCTAAAGAATTATATTCAAATTTTTTCTTTTCATAATTTTTATAAATATTGTAATATTCTTCTTGCTTTGCATAAAAAGTATTAATATTTAAAAATTCTTTTGGACTAATTGATTTATTTTTACAATAGCTTATAAGGTTTAAAGCCTCTTTTGGGCTAATATCATCTTTATAATTTAAATCATTAATAATTTCTTTGACCAAGGTTTTTTGATCATTTGTATCATATATAGTGAAATTATTATCATATCCTATTTTATTTATATTCATCCTAAGTATTCTTGCACAAATAGAATGAAAAGTACCAATCCATAAGTGAGAAACATCTTCATCTAACAGATCTGATATTCTTTCTTTCATTTCATTGGCAGCCTTATTTGTAAAAGTTATAGCTAAAATATTAACTGGATTTACATTTTTTTCTTTTATTAGATAAGCAATGCTTGTGGTTAATACTCTAGTTTTTCCACTCCCAGCTCCTGCAACAACAAGCAAGGGACCTTTGTCGTGCAAAACTGCCTCTTTTTGTTTATCATTTAAATTAGATAAGTCCATTTTTCACATCCTTTCATCCTAATAATTATACCACAAGAAACAAAGTAATCTAAAGCATAAAAATTTTATAAAAAAATAAATTAATCAGAGCAAAGACAATTTTAAAATAAAAAAACGAATCTATCAAATTGATAAATCCGTCTTATTTTCTAAATTTTTTTAATTTATTTTTTATTTTTTTCTTCTTTTAAATTATTTTCAATTAATTTTTCCAAAACTAAATCATATCCATCAGTTCCATAGTGAAGTGATCTATTTACTCTAGAAATTGTTGCTGTTGATGCTCCAGTTTGTTCTTCTATTTCACTATAAGTTTTTCTGATTTTTAATAATTTTGCAACTTGTAGTCTTTGAGAAATTGATTGAAGTTCTCTTGCTGTGCAAGCATCTTCAAAAAAATCGTAGCACTCATCTCTATTTTTTAACATTAAAATAGCATCAAAAAATTCATCTAATTCTTTACTTTGTAATTTTGAATCTGTCATATTTATCTCCTAAAATAATCCCATGATATTACCATCATCATCAATATCTATATCGTATGCCGCTGGTCTTTTTGGAAGACCTGGCATTGTTAAAATATTTTGAGTTAAGGCTACTATAAAGCCTGCACCTTGATTTAATCTAATATCATTTATAGTAATCTCATATTCGCTATCTGGATTTAAATTTGTTGGATCATCTGATAAGGAATATTGAGTTTTAGCAATACATATTGGTAATTTATCAGAATTTAAATTGTTAATTCTTTTAATTTCATTTAAGGCTTTTTTTGAATATTTTACTCCACTAGCCCTATAAATTTCTTTTGCTATGATTTCAATTTTTTCTTCAATCGGTAATTTTTCATCATATAAAACTTTAAAATCATTTTCGTCTTTACTTTTTTCAATAATATAATTACAAATTTCAAGACATCCTTCAGAGCCTTTGTGGTAAACATCGCATTCAAATGCTTTAAGCGATAAGTTTTCTACGAGATTTTTTAGAGTTTCTAATTCTTTATTTGTATCTTGATCAAATTTATTTATAGCGACAACTATATTTTTTGAAAATTTCTTTAGATTTTCAAGATGAATTTTTAAATTTTCAAATCCTTTTTTTAGACTCTCAATATTTTCTTCATCAATTTTTTTCAAATCTTGTCCGCCATGATATTTTAATGCTCTTATTGTAGCTACAACAACTGTCATATTTGGTTTTAGTCCAGCTTGTCTACATTTAATATCATAGAATTTTTCAGCTCCAAGGTCTGCACCGAATCCTGCTTCTGTTACAGCGAAATCCGCCAAAGATAATGCAGTTTTTGTTGCAATAATTGAATTACAACCGTGAGCTATATTTGCAAATGGTCCACCATGAATAATTGCTGGTGTGTTTTCTAGAGTTTGACATAAATTTGGTTTTAATGCATCTTTCATTAACACGCAAACAGGACCTGTTGCTTTTATATCGTCAACAGTTACAGCATTGCCATCTGTGTCATAAGCTACTATCATTTTTGCAACTTTTTTCTTAAAATCGTAAAGATCATTGCTTAGACAAAATACTGCCATCATTTCTGTTGCAACAGTAATATCAAATCCATCTTGCCTTGTAACTCCATCAGTTTTTTTGCCCAAACCTACAACAACTTCTCTAAGAGCTCTGTCGTTTAAGTCAACGCATCTTTTCCATAAAATATTATTTAGATCAATATTTTTTTCATTTCCTTGGTAGATATGATTGTCAATCATAGCAGCTACTAAATTAACTGCGCTTGTTATTGCATGAAAATCTCCTGTAAAATGAAGATTTATATCTTCCATAGGAATAACTTGAGAATATCCTGCTCCACAAGCTCCTCCTTTAATTCCAAAAGAAGGGCCCAAAGATGGCTCTCTAAGAACTGAAATAGATTTTTTGCCCAATTTATTTAGTCCCATAGATAAGGCAACATTCATAGTAGTTTTTCCCTCACCAAAAGGTGTTGGAGAAATTGCTGTTACTAAAACAAGTTTTGAATCTTTTTTTTCATCAAAGCATGGATTAATTTTGGCTTTGTATTTGCCATATTTTTCATAATCACTAATTTCAAGATAATTTGCTATTTCTTCAATATCTTTTATCTTTGCTTCTCTAGCAATCTCAATATCTTTTTTCATTTAAACTCCTATAATTATAATTACAATACGTTTTGCTTTTCATGTATATTATATCAACTTATTACATTCAGTGCAATAGTCGATTAAAGCGAATTAAAATTTATTTATTTATCTTTTATTACACTCTATAATCTTAATGAATGTATTTGCCAAATTTTCATTTCTAGCAAGAAGTGGTCCGTGTAAGTAAGATGCAAAAGTATTTTTATATCTAAATCCTTCTGTTAAATCCTCACCATTGTTTCCATTGCCTGATACAACACTTGCAAAAGCTTTGTTTTTATCATTTAAAATAGTTATTCCACCGTGGTTTTCGAAACCATGATAAATTTCTCCATTTTGCGAATCTTTAATTTCAATATTTCCAACAAATCTATTTCCATTTTCTTGATTTTTTGTATAATAATCAAATATTTTTAAGCCTTCAATTTTATTATTGTAAGCATCATAATAATATTGTCCCATTAATTGATAGCCACCACAAATTGCCAAAAATAAGCCGTTATTTTCAATATATTTTATTAGATTTTCTTTTTTACTTTCCAAATCTTTTTCTACAATTGATTGCTCGTAATCTTGTCCACCACCAAAAAAAACAAAATCATATTTTCTATAATCAAATTCATCTTTTAGACTTACTACTTCAATATTTACTTCATGACCTTTTTTTTGAGCAAAATATTTTAAAGCCATAATATTTCCTACATCACCATAAGTATTTAATAAATTTCCATATAGATGACAAATATTTATAATCATTTAAGTTTTAGTACCTCCCTGAGTCTTAGCATAGCTGTGTAAGTAGAAAGAATATAAATTTTTTCTGTTGGTTCATTTTTTATATTATCAAAAATTTCATTTTCATAGTCTATTTCTACGATTTCCCCACCATAAATTTCAGCTATTTCAAGTCTTCTTTTCATATCAGTTTTTCTAGTTCCTGAAACTTTTATGCTTTTAATATTTAATTTTTTAAGTTTTTCATAATAAGAATCATATATCCAAGAAACATCAGTCCCATCAGCGTAGTTATCATTTAACAAACAATATAAGCTAATTGGCTCTTTTTCTAATAACATTAAATTAATAATTTGATTTAAGCCTGTAGGATTTTTGACAAGATTTATTATCACTTCTTTATTTTCAATTTTAATTATTTCTTGTCTACCAAATACATGTTTTTGAAATTTTAAGCCTTCATAGATTTTTTCATAAGGGATTTCCAATTCTTTAGCAAGAGCTATTGCGCTTAAAGCATTATAAATATTATAAAATCCTCCAATTTGAGTTTCATAAATTTCTCCATTTACTTTAAATTTTGAAAAATTTGCATCCATAGAAATAATCTCTCCAATATTATAAGATAATTTAGGAGAATGAAAATCACATTCTGGACAAGAAAAATCTCCCAAAGAAGAATAATTAACTAATTTATATTTTAAAATTGAATTACATTTTGGACATAAAATTCCATCACTATTAAATTCTGCCTCAAGATTATAAGAATTAGATTTTTTATCATCTTCTCTTATCCCATAATAAATAGGCTCATATTTTTTTAGCTCATCGTATGAAAAAATAGGCAAATCTCCATTGGCAATTATTTTTACATCACTACATTCGCTAAGTCCATCCATAATTTTTTTATAAACGTTATAAATTTCTCCAAACCTATCCATTTGGTCTCTAAAAATATTGGTTAAAATAACATAATCTGGTTTTAAAAATTTACTTATCCTAACAAGATTAGCTTCATCTACCTCCAAGATCGCAAGTGCATTTTCATTTTTAGGAATATCCAACAAAACTGTTATTATACCTTGAATCATATTAGAACCAGAATCATTTGTAAAAACATTTTTATAGTGCTTTCTTAAAATATTTGTAACAAAATGAGTTGTCATAGTTTTCCCATTAGTACCAGTCACAAAAATAAATTTGGTATTTTCGCTTAAAGCATCCAAAATATTATTATCTAAATTATAAGCAAGTTTCCCTGGCAAGCTTGTAGCTTTATGATTTGTAAGTTTTAGTAAAAATTTACTAAATTTTGCAATTTTAATAATTAATTTATCTTTTATATTCATAAAAAAATTATAACAGATTAAAGGCTAATAAGTCTATAAAATTTTTATTCAAATTATTTTAAATAATAAAAGAGTTAAATTTATTTTTAAAATTAAACAAAAAAATAGACTAAAACTTTTAGTTTAGTCTATTTTTCCTGAAGAATATTTCTACAAACTTCTCTCATCATATAATCTACCTTATTTGACCATTCTGGATCACTAGCATATAGCTTTCCTATAGATTTTGTAGATATTCCATTATAATATTTTCCATCTTCACTTAAATAATTTTCTTTTAGAAATTTAGCAACGTGATCTATTGATTCGCCCTTATCTTTAAAAGTATTTGCACTGTTAATAGGATCTTGGTCGATAGCATTAAAGCCAAATAAATTATTTTTTGTTTTAGCAAGGTATGAATGACCATTTCCAGTTTCGTGTTTTGCCATCCCCATCAATAAAATCGCATTTACTTCATACTTTTCTTCTGCTTTTTTGAAATCTTTTCCAAGGCCTTGTAAATTTGTATTTTTAAGACCATATTCAAGTTCCTCAGCAGTTAAATTAGTTTTATTTGTTAAATACAACATTGATGTTTTGCTTAAATCATCAGATCCTTTATCGTTCAATTCTTTATAATCTTTTTCTAATTTTTCAAATCTTTCAATTCTAGATTGTCTTAAAGTTAAGGTTTCATTGCTAATTTCATTTACTCCATTAATCAAGCTATCTCTTTTATCTTTGTTTTTTGCTGCTAGTGATGATTTTTCCAATCCTGTCGAAATAACTAGCACAAGAACAATAGCTAAAAAAGATAAAAATGAAATTTTAAATCTCTTTTTATTCATCCTTTATCTTCCTTCTTTCATAAATAAATAGTAACAAAACAATTACAATTATTATATCATTTCTCATGCTAGATTGCAAATTTTATTTTCTAGAACCTGGTTTTACAGCTGGTGTATCTTTTAAATCTTCTGGTAAATTATCAGGATCATAAGTTTCAATATTAAGCTCAGTTGCAGATAATAATTTTAAACCATTAATTTCTTTTTTTCCAGATCTATTTACAATTGATGTTAAAGCATTTACTTTTGCTCCATAGCTTTCAATTACATCAACAGTTTCAAAAGAAGATTTGCCTGTTGTAACTACATCTTCAACTATAATTACATTCATGCCTTCTTTTATTTCAAATCCCCTTCTTAAAGTCATAATATTATCTACTCTTTCTGTAAAAATTGCATTAACTCCCAAAGCTCTTGCAACTTCATAAGCTATAATTATTCCTCCCATTGCAGGGCCAACACACAAATCTACTTTTATTCCTGATTCTTTTATTTTTTCAGCAATTATTTTTGAAACTTCTTCGCAATAAACAGGATTTTCTATTAATTTTGCACATTGTATATATTTTTTTGAATGTCTACCACTTGATAATAAAAAATGTCCTTCTAAAAGTGCATCAGATTCTTTTAATAGTTCAATTGTTCTATCCATATCTTCTCCTAAATTATTTTCCTTATTTCTTCTAGCGAATTTAAATTTTCTCTTTGCATATATTTTTCTAAATCATCAACTATATTTATCATTGTATTAAAATCTACAAAATTGCTTGTTCCAACTTGGACAGCACTTGCTCCTGCCATAATAAATTCCAAACAGTCCCTGTAATTTGAAATTCCACCCATACCAATTATTGGTAGATTTGTAGCATTACTTGCTTCATAAACCATTCTTAAAGCAATTGGTTTTATACAAGGTCCTGAAAGACCTGCCGTTTTATTTTCAAAAACAGCTTTTTTATTATCAACATCAATTGCAAGAGCATTAAAAGTATTTACTAGAGAAATACAATCAGCTCCTGAATTTTCAGCAATTTTTACAAATTCTTTTATATCTCCAACATTTGGAGAAAGTTTTACCATCAAAACTTTTTTTGTAGCTTTTCTTACTTTTTCTATAACTTCGCAAGCTTTTTTAGGATTTGTTCCAAAAGCCATTCCACCTTCTTTTACATTTGGGCAAGAAATATTTAATTCAATTATTGGGACAGATGTTTTATCAAGCAAGATTGCTCCCTTAATATATTCATCCACACTATGTCCGCCAAGATTTGCAATTGTTACAGCATCTTTTGTTTCCAAAAATGGTAATTCTTTTTCTATAAAATATTCTATTCCAGGATTTTGTAGTCCAATTGAGTTCATAATTCCAGCAGCAGTTTCATAAATTCTTATTCCCTTGTTTCCCAAATTTTTATGTAGGGTTAGTCCTTTTGAAGAAATTCCTCCAAGTTTATTTATATCAATATAGTCTGCAAATTCTTTACCAAAACCAAAAGTTCCACTTGCAGCTATGACTGGATTATTAAATTCAATTCCACAGATATTAACTTTTAAACTCATTAGAAAATCTCCTTTGAATCAAAAACTGGACCATCTTTGCAAACTCTTATAAAATCGCCTTTTACATTTTCTACTGTGCAACCAAGACAAGCCCCAATTCCACATGCCATGTGGGCTTCCATTGAAATTTGAATTTCAGCATTTTTATTTTTATTCGCCAAAGTTTTTAGCATTTGATTTGGGCCGCAAGCATAAATTACATCATATTTTTCTGTATCTATTTTTTCAGTTATAAAAATTTTATCTTTTTTATCAATAGTTACAGTTGTAGAGTTTACATAATCTTTAAAATAATCTGTAAAATATTCTTCGTCACTAAATCCTGCGTAAAAATCTGCTTTTGAATCTAATGATTTTGCCAAATATAAAAGTGGAGCTATTCCAATTCCACCAGCAACTATTGCAGCTTTTTTTCCTTTTTTTATTTCAAATCCATTTCCCAAAGGTCCTAGTATTTTTACTTTTGAACCCTCTTTTAAATCACTTAAAATTTTTGTTCCAACACCTTTAACTTGGTATAAAAAAGACATGGACTCATCATCTTGATCACATACTCCAAACGGTCTTGAAAGAAGTGGCGAATTTCTAAAGCTATCGCATCTTAACATAAAAAATTGACCAGCTTTTGCGTTTAATTTGGTTTTTATTTTACAAAAATAAATATCATCCTTTATTTTTTTATTAAAAATTACAGAAGCTTCTCTATAAGATTCCATTAGCTTGGATTTCCTTTCTAGTTTCTATACATTTTTCTCTTGCATAATATCCTATTTTATCTTCCCCATCATCATAGTTTAAATAATTTTTAAGTATTGCCCTTGATGAATTTACAACTCCTCCATTTAATAAATTTAATAAATTATAAACATTTAATGAATCGGCTTTTTGTGCTCCAAAACCTGGAATCAAGAAAAACATATTATTATATCTTTTTCTAATTTTTTCAACTTCCTCTTTATGAGTTGCACCAACTACAAGTCCAATTGGTCCGTATCCTGAATCATCAATCAATTTATCATTTAATTCTTTTAATTTATCTCCAATTATATAAAATAATTCGCTGTCATCTTTTAATCTTAAACATTCAAAATCATTTGCTCCAGGATTTGAAGTCCTTAAAAGAACAAACACTCCTTTATCTTTATTTTTTATAAATTCAAGATATGGAGAAATTGAATCCATTCCCATATAAGGATTTAAAGTTATAAAATCAGCCTCAAAATCTCCAGAAAAATGTGCTTTTGCATATTGACTTGCACTTTGAGCAATATCTGATCTTTTTACATCAGCAATTGTTAACAAATCATTTTCTCTTAAATATTTTAAAGTATTTTTGTAAGCAAGCATTCCTTCAATACCATAAGATTCGTAGTAGGCAATTTGAACTTTATAAATTGCACAAACATCTTTTGTATTGTCAATAATTTCCTTATTGAAATCAAATAATTGTTCGCTTACGCTTTTATTTTTCTTCATTTTTTCTGGAATATAATCTAGTGATGTATCAAGACCAACGCAAACAAATCCATTTTCTTCGATTTTTTTATAAAGTCTTTCCATTAAGGTCATATTTCAAAATTCCTTTCTTGTAAACTCTTACTATTTGTCCTTGGAGTTTTTGATTTATAAATAATGAATTTTTTGATTTTGATAAAATATCTTCTTCTTTGTATTCGTATATTTTATCCAAATCTATAAGAGTAAAATCAGCCATATATCCTTCTTTGATTTTTCCTTTTTTTATTTCAAGAAGTTTTGAAGGATTTGTTGACATTAACCTGATTAAATCGTTTAATGAAATGATTCCAGCTTTTACTAAAGTCATATAAGAAGTTGAAAAAGCTGTTTCAAGTCCAATAAATCCTGGCTTACCATTTTCTTTTTCCTCCTTTGAATGAGGAGCATGATCTGTAGCTATACAATCAACATATCCTTTTTCTATCATATCTAATAAGGCCAATCTATCTTTTTCTTTTCTAATTGGTGGATTTACTTTTAACTCTTTTCTATTAGAAAAATATATGTGATGAGGTGTTACTTCGCATGTAATTTTTGCTCCTAAATCTTTAAAATATCTTATTGCCTCAATTGCTCCTTTTGTAGAAACATGAGAAAAATGAATTGGCATATCCATCTTATAAGATAAATAACAATCTCTCAAAGTCATCACATCTTCTGCTATTTCATAGTCATATTTTGAAATTCCCTTACATTCTTCATGCAAGGTAAATTTTAAATTATTTTTCTTTGCGATTTTTATAGCTTGATACATGGAAAAATCATCATCAACGCCCTTACCATCATTTGACAAGAACAATAGTCCTTCTGGTAAATCTTTTAAATGAGATAAGTCATCGCTTTTAAAATCTTTTGTTATTGAGTAAACTTGTTTTATATCTATTAAATCTAAATCTTTTGCTCTTTTAACAATATCTTCATATACTTTTTTGCTTGATACAATTGGATTTGTATTTGGCATTAAATTTACAGTTGTATATCCACCTTTTAGAGCTGACATTGATCCCGTTTTTAAATCTTCTTTGTAGGTAAATCCAGGATCTCTAAAATGAGTATGCATGTCCACAAAAGAAGGAACCAAGACAAGACCATTACAGTCTATAATCTCAGTTTCCTCATCAGATTTAAATTCAGTTGTTATAAATCCATCTTCTACAAAGATGTCCCTTTTTGATATATTTATATCATCAATGGCAACAAGATTTGTAAAAATTTGTTTCATTATTCCTCCACATCATATATGTGATCGCAATAAGCACATTTGTACATTTTTTCTTTTTTATCTATCAATATAAACTTGCTTTCAATATTTCTTTCTGTTGTTGATACGCAAGTTGGATTTTGACATTTTAAAATTCCCTTGCTAACTTCTGGTAATTCTAATTGTTTCTTTTCTACAACTTTTTCTTCTTCAATGAAGTTTACTGTTGCACTTGGGTCTATTATTGATACAGCATCTAAATTAATATCTAAGTTATTTGCAATTTTTACTATATCTTTTTTCCCTTGAGAGGAAGAGTTTGCGTTTAATATTAGGGCAACTTCATCATCAAGTTGGTCTAGATTTAAAAGATTAAAAATTTTTATTCCTAATCCTGGTTTAATATGGTCTATTACAATTCCATTTTTTAATGAAGTAATCTCAATCATTATTAGCCTCCAATAATTTTATAATTAGTGCCATTCTAGCATACATTCCGCATTTAACTTGTTGGAAATATAAAGCTCTAGGATCATCATCCACATCTTTGTCAATTTCATTTACTCTTGGAAGTGGATGTAGGATTGCAAGATCTTTTTTTGCATTAGCTAATTTTTCTCTATTCAATACGTATGAATCTTTTAATCTTGTATATTGGTTGTCAGAGAAAAATCTTTCTTTTTGGATTCTTGTCATATATAAAATATCTAGATCATCTATAGAATTATCCAAAGATCTTTTTTCAACATATTCTATATTATTTTTTTCAAAAACACTTTTTTTAATGTAGTTAGGAAGTTTTAATTCTTCTGGAGAAATTAGAACATATTCGTTATTATCAAATAAGGTCATAACTTTAAGTAAAGAGTGAACAGTTCTTCCATATTTTAAATCTCCACAAATTCCTATTTTTAATCCTTCAAGTCTTTTCTTATAAGTAGAAATTGTCAAAATATCTGTAAGAGTTTGAGTTGGATGTTGATGTCCACCATCTCCTGCATTTATTATTGGACAATCTGATGTTTCTGACGATAATTTTGCAGCTCCTTCTTGTGGATGGCGCATAGCAATTACATCAACATATTGGCTTACAGTTCTAATTGTATCTTGTAAGCTTTCTCCCTTAGCTTGGCTTGATGCTTTTGGATTTGAAAATCCTTCAACACTTCCTCCAAGTCTTAACATTGCTGATTCAAAAGAAAGTCTTGTTCTAGTAGAAGGCTCAAAAAAAAGAGTCCCTAATAACTTTCCATTACAATAACTGGAAAATTTTTCAGGACTCTTCATTATGTCTTCTGCTAAATCAATTATTTCAAGTAAATCATCTTTAAACAAATCTTCTGCACTTAACAAATTTTTAATCTTTAGCATTTGACACTCCTTTTTTTGTTTTTACTATTATACCAAAAGCATATAGACTCGTCAATAATTATTTACGTTTTTCGATTAACTCGTTAATTGATTCATTTGTAACATTTTTTCTATCAATTTCAAATTCATCTAGAATTTCTTCCATTAAATTTACATTAGTAAATTCAATTTCCATATAAGGAGCAGGATAAACATCTTTGGACCAAATATCTATATCAAATCTTTGTCCCCTATAATTATAAGAAATTCTTTTTTTATCGCCAACATATCTTTCAACTAAGCCAATTTCTTCTAAAATTTTTATCATATTTGAAGTTGAATTTATTGTAGTTGTGTATTCATTATTTACTCTTATATTATCTTTGTTATCAACAACTTCTTTAAAAGTTAGCTCTGTTGCTTCTCTTTTATCATCTACAGTTTTTTCTCTAATTCTCAAATAACCATTAGAAAATTCTTTTGCGTTTTTTGGAGCAAAGGTATGATTTTTTTGAATTTCTACTCCCAAAAATTCTGCACCTTTCGCTTTTAATTTTTCTTCCATTTCTTCGATATTAATATTTAATACCTTAATTTCTAATTCTCTATCCATTAACTTATCCTTTCTGGTAAAAAATTTATATAATCTCCTGCCACACATTTTATTTCTATACCATCTACTATACCTTCAAAAATTTGTTTATGCCCTGGTCCATGTAGATGTCCATACAATACACATTCTACTTGATACTCTTTACAAATTCCAAAAAATTCATTCAAAGATTTATCGCTGTTAAGAGGTGGATAATGTAATATTACAATTTTTTTATTATTTGTCTTACTAGAGTCCAATGAATTTTTAAGTCTTTGTAGCTCTCTTTTAAAAATTTTCTCATCGTGTTCTGTAAATTCACTATTATCCCTGCTAATCCATCCTCTTGTTCCACAAATGTCATAGCCTTGTTCAAAAAAAGAATTATTTTGCAAAAATTTAATAGATTTTAAATCTAATTCATTGAGTTTTTTTAAGGATGACCACCAATAATCATGATTACCTTTTAGCATTATTTTTTTTCCATTAAGATCATCGATTTTTCTAAGATCAATGTAGGCATCTTCTATATTCATAGCCCAAGAAATATCGCCTACAATCAAAACTGTATCATCCGAATTTACAATCTTATTCCAATTGTTAAATATTTTTTCTTGATAATTAAGCCATGATTTTCCAAATACTTCCATGGATTTTTCTTCTGTATAATCAAGATGTAAATCTCCTATTGCATATATCATACTTGCTCCATATTTTTTATATCTATATTAATAGCCTCTGCATCCAAAATATCTTTTTCTCTTTTGTGACATGTAAAATAAATAATTTGAAATTTTTTTGATAAATCCAACAAATTTAACAAAGCCATCCTCAACCTATCATTGTCATAATTTATAAAAGCATCATCAAAAATCAAAAATAAATTATCTAATAATTTTTCACAAAGAGCAAATCTTAGAGAAAAATTAACTTGGTCAAAAAAACCTATTGAAACTTTATCAATATCAATTATTTCATTATCAGAACTTATTATGATAGGCTCTAGGTTTTTGTCAAAATCAATTTTTTTATATTTCCCCTTTGAAATTTCTCTAATTATTTGACTAATAAATTGAGATAGAATTTTTTTATTATAAATAAATTTATCCTTGTTTGAACTTATAATATCTATAGCTTTATTGCACGCAGAAATTTCTATTTCTAAATTTTTTAATTTTTCCTTTAATTGATTAATTTCATCAATCAAATCAACTTCTTTTGATATTTTTTCCTCAACACTTACAAGCTTTTTTTCAAGTTTTAAATTATCATCTAAAAGTTTATAATATGAATTTTCGTAAAATTTGATTTTATTTTCTAATTTCAAAATATCAATTTCATCACAAGAAAAATCAATAGGCACATCATATTTTTCTTGTTTTTGAAGAATTTTTAAAATTTCTAAAGTCTTATCTCTTTCTATAATTAATTTTTCATAGTCTTTGTATTTATTTTTTGCATTTTTATAAGAAGATTTAGAATTTACAGAAATTTTGGAAAATTCATTTTTTATTTTTATATTTAAATTGCTAATCTCTTCTCTGCTATTTATATTTAAAATTTTACCTTTAAAAAAATAAAATAAAAAAAGTGGAAATAGGAGTAATAAAATAAAATATTTTTTTGTAAAAATTGATACAAATAAAATCATAAATCCTATTAAAAAATAAAATAAATTTATCTTATTATCTTTTTTATTCTTATAAAAATCATCCTGCTTTTCCAAAAGACTATCAAGATTATCAAAAAATACTTTGTCAATTCCTGAAAATTCCTTATATTCTTCTAATTTTTTATCAATTATTTTAAGCTGGTCTTTCCTAGATTTTTCTTCAATATAATTAGAATTTGCTTTAAATTTTCTGTAATTATCCCTATCTATTTTTGATTTTTTGAGTTTTTCTTCTAATAGTTTTATTTCTTCTCTTTGTCTTTTCAAATTTATTATGTCATTATTATAGGATTTTCTAAGACTTTTAATAAAATCCAATTCATCATTTTTATTTTCCAATTCTTTTAAAGTTTTTGCATAAGGCTTTGTATACGCCCTTAAACTTCCAATTTTATTTAGCTTATCTTTTATATTTTCAATAGCTTTTAATTGAGAAAAAATTATATCATTCGATGGATTTTTTAAAAAATCTATTACAACTTTTTTAGAATCCTTATCAAAACTTTGAAGTTGGTAATTGTTTGCTATACTCTTATACAAAGAATAATTTGATTTTAAAAAATATTCTCCAGGAAAATTCAAATTTGATTTTTTGCTCAAAATTTCTTTTTTCAAAGACAAGTTATATATTTTATATGAACCATCATCAAAATTTCTTTCTATCCTAAAATCCTCATTATTAGATGATAAGATCAAATTTCCAAAATATTTATAAGAGCCTAAAGGTTTGTATTTTTCTTTTTTATAGGAGAAATGCCTTTTATTATTTCCATCATCAAAGCCATAAAATATTCCTTCAATAAAATCAGAAATTGTAGATTTACCACTTTCATTATCCCCATAAATTAAATTGAAATTTGGATTTAATTTTATGGATTTATTTTGAAATTTACCAAAAGAAATTAAATTCAACTCTTTAATAAAAACCTTACTCATCCTTGCTCCTCAATATGGCATCAAAGCCAATTTCCAAACATCTTTTATTAATAGGATCTTCCATATCCAAATCTTTAACATTTTTATAAAAATCTCCAAGCAAAGAAGATTCGTAAATTTTTCCTAAATTTTCATAATAATCTATGCTTTTTTCCCTATTAATTTTAAGATAAGTAATATCTAATTTTTCCTTTAAACTTTTCTCATCAAAAGCAAATTTATCATAATTTGATAAATTTATATCTAAAAAATTATATTTTTTATCCAAAAGATTTGCCAAATATTTTTCTAATCCATAAAAATTTTCAAAATTATTTAAGTCAATTTTTAAACTTTTAAAACTCATTTGTGAAGAATCTATAAAATTTATACCATAATCATCTACTAAATTATAGCCAAAATCGCCCTTATCTTTGAAGCTAACAGGTTCTATACTTCCTACATAAAAAATATTTTTTAAAAAATTTTCTCTTTTGTGAATATGTCCCAAACCAACATAATCAAATTTAAGATTTTTTATTTTTTCCAAATCTAAATTCATATAAGTTGAATTATTTTGATTAAATTCCCCATGGCCTAAAAAGATATTATAAAAATTGTAATCAAGCCTTATATTATAGTTAAAATTTTTATCAAATATCCTATCATTATAAGAAATTCCATAAATTCTCACATTTTCATATTCAAAAAAATCAAATTTTTCACTAGAAAATATGTGAAGATTTTTAGGTTTATCTGAGAAAAATATTTCATTTTTTGAATCTATATAATCGTGGTTTCCGCAAAGATAATATATATTTTTGGAAAATTCTTCAAATATTTCAAATAATTTTTGATAATCTTTTAGACTAAAATAATCTCTTTCAAAAAGGTCTCCCGAAATTAACAAGAAATCTACATCCTTATTTTCTTTCAAAATTTTTTCAAAACTATCCCATTTTATTTTTCTTATTAGCTTGCTATATGAACTATCAAAATCCAATTTATCAGCCAAATGTATATCAGAAATATGGATAAATTTCATATCAAATTCACACACTCAATCATTGTTTTATTTTCACTTATGTCAAAAACTGTAATAGAACCATTATCAATCCAAAAATTTTTGAAATTGTCCAAATCTTTTAAGACTGTAAATAAAGTTGCTCTAATTGCAATTCCATGACTTACACACAAAATATTTCCATCATAAGTTGATTTTTCTTTTATAAAATCATTAACTCTTTTTATTAAATCTTCAACGCTTTCTCCATTAGGATATTTAGTTGAGTAAGGATTATTTTTTAAATTTTCATAGAAATCTTTGTATTTTTCTTTTGTATCTAAAACTTTTTGTCCCTTAAAATCTCCAAAATCTAATTCATTTAATCTTTCATCTTCAATAAATTCTTCAAAGCCCAAATATTTTGCTGTTTCTTGACTTCTTATTAATTTTGAAGTGAAGACCTTATCTATTTTGTAATTTTTTAAATTTTTTTTGCTTTTATCCAAATCAATATAAGCTTTTTTTGAAAGTTTTGTTTTAGGAGTTGAAAATTTTAATTCTTTATTTGATTCTGTTAATCCATGTCTTAAAAATATTATTTTCATATTATCACCTTTATTATTATAACATATAAAAAAAGCAGGCTCGAATGCTTTTTATTCGCCTGCTTTCATTGCTTCTGCCATATTTATTTTTTTTAATTTAAAATGAACAATCAACATTATCAAAAATGATGTAAATAATGTTATAAAGGCAGAAAATATATATGATGATAAATGAGTTTTGTAAGAAATAAAAATTCCATCTGGTGCAGCTACAATTAAAACATATCTTAGCATAATATATCCCAAAATATATCCAAGAATAATGCCAAAAAATGTCAAAATATATGTTTCCCTATAAATATAGGAAGTTGTTTCTCTAGGATAAAATCCCAAAACTTTTGTAGTAGCAAGTTCTTTTTTTCTCTCGCTCACATTAATATTAGTCAAATTATACAAAACTACAACGGCAAGTAGCATAGAAACCACGGTAATAATTCCAATTACTAGGTTTAAATTTGCCATTAAAGTGTCCATCGTTTCGTAAAATTTACTTGGCTCTATAATACTTTGACTTATTTTATTTTCCAATATTTTATTTTTAATTTGAACGCCTGCTTTTACAAGATTTGCATTTGCAATAAAATCTTTGCCAAATTTATTTTTATATGCGTCTTTTGTCATATAAATATAATCATCAATATAATTTTCGGCAACATCTTTAATGTCCATTTCTACTGTTTTATCATCTAATTCAAATTTTAATTTTTTATTTGATTTTAAATTATTTGATAAATTTTTACTAATTACAACTTTATTATCAAGTGAAATTTTTTTCTTATTTTTATCCCTTATTTTTATAAAATCATCAATTCTTTCTTCATCATCAAAAACAATTAAATTAACTTTTTTATTTTTCTCTTTCAAGCTTACATCTACATTCTCATAGATGATTTTCATAGATTCTGTATCTTTTAAAATATTTTCATAAGATTTTTTATCTTCTTTTTTGGCATTTTTATCAAAAATCGATATAAAATCATATTTTGTAATTTCTTGTTTTTGCAATTTAGATGTATCTTTAACAGAATCAATCATAGCAAAACCAAAAAATAAAAGTGCAGTACAACCACCCACTCCAAAAATTGTCATAAACATTCTAGATTTATACCTAAATAAATTCCTAAATGTAATTTTCGTCATAAAAGATAGCCTATTCCAAATAAATTTAATTTTTTCAAGAAATATCCTAGATCCATTTTTTGGAGCTTTAGCTCTTAATAAATCTGCTGTTTGCTCTTTTACTTCACTTATGCTTGTAAAATAAACAGTTAGTGAAATTAAAAAAGTAGATAAAAATATAGTAAATAAAATTATCCAAAACGAATTTATAAATTCCAAATCTAAAACTCTAAATCCAGTTGAATATGCCTTAAAAATAACTTTACAAACTATATATTTTCCAATTAATGAACCGATTAAAGAACCAAAAATCGTAGGAATTAATCCGTAAATAAAAAATTTTCTACCAATATCAAAATTAGAATAACCCAAAGCTTTCAAAGTTCCATTTTGTATTCTTTGCTCTTCAATATATCTTTTTATGGTTGTAAGAGAAACAAGAAGGGCGATAAAATAAAAAAATGTTGGAAAAACTTTTGATAATTCGTCCATATTTAAACTATTTTTGTAATAGCTATCAATAGATTTATTTAAAAATACGCTTTCAAATTCATAAGTAGGATCAATTAAATTTACCAAATTTTCTCGAGCCTCATCAATTTTTTCATATCCCTTTTTGATTTTATTTTTAGCCTTTTTTTCTTCGTCTTCAAACTTTTTATTCGCCTTATCAAGCTCACTTTCTTTTTCTAAAAGTTCATTAAAAGAAGACTTTAACTTTTCTTCTCCCTTAATTTTTTCATCATCTAATTTTCTTTTTCCATTCTTATAAGAAATCAAAGCAGACTTTAATTTTTTTTCATTATTATCAAGTTCTATCTTACCTTGTTTTAATTTATTTGATGCATTAATTTTTTCTTTTTCAAATTTCTCTTTTGAAATCTTATATAAAGAGTTTTTTTCATCCAACTCCCTTTTTGCTTTATCCAATTTTTTTAAGTTTTCATTTATTGGATCCATAGCCTTTTGGTAAGCTTCATCAAATTTATTTTTATTTGATAAATATTCTTTATTTAATTTATCTAATATAATTTCACTTTGAGAAATTTTAATACTTAAATCTTCTTTTTTCCCATTTAAAGAATGTAATTCTTTTTTTATATTTTCAATTTCTTTTTTATTTTCTTCATTATCACTCAAGTTTGATAATACTTCTAATTTTTTCTTTAAATTTTCTATTTTTGAATTTATTTCATTTAATTCAGATTTATAATTTGTTAGATTTGTATTTTCCTCATTTTTTTTATCTTCCAAATTTTTAAGCATAGCCTTTTTTTCTAAAAAAGAATTTTCAATTAGAGACTTGCTTGAATTTATCTTTTTATAGTTTTTATCAATTTCTTCATAAGCCTTATCTATTTTTTCTTTTGAATCATTTAATTTTTCTTCATTTTTTTTCATTTGTTCATTAAAAGAAAGAAAATTTTTATTGTAGCTTTTTTTACCACTATTTAATTTAGAAAATCCTTGGTCAATTTGTTTTTTTGATGCACCTAACTTTTCATAAGCATCGTTAATTTTAACCTTAAATTCATCTTCTGCCTTGTTATATGAATTTATACCATCTAACAATTTTTCGTTTGCATCTATAAGTTTATCTTTTTGTTCTTGTAATTTTTTCTCACTAGAAGATAGTTCATTTTCTTTTTCATTAAGTTTTTTATTAGCATCAGCTTTTACTCTTTTTAAAACTTGACTAGGTCTGTTTTTAAAATCCTTTTTTAGACTTTCTCTTTTTTCTTTTACATAAGATTTATATTCATCAGAAAATCTATCCATATTTTTTGTTTTTTTATAACTAATATCAACTTCACTAATCTCATCAGTTTTAAAATTATCCTTGTTTATATAGGCAAAAGAAAAAACCATTTCTTTTCCCTTATAAGAAACATCCCTTACTTCATCCATCAAATATTCAGAAGAATTTGCAAAACCTACGACCTTATACTTTTTATATTTTAGTAAATCATCTAATTTTTCATCATCTATTGACTTAAAATAAATATAGTCGCCTAATTTATAATTTTTTTTCAATAATTCATCTAAAATTATTTCTTCATCATTTTTGATTTTTCTTCCCTTTATTATATTTAATTTTTCAATATCTTTATCATAAGATTTTACAGAAATAAGCTTATCTTTAGCATATAAATCTAAATTTTTTTTATAAGCAAGCTTATCAATATCCTCATCCTTTTCTATAATTAACTTATCTTCGTTTTTAATTCCATAAGTTGCTTTAATAATTATATCTGGATGTTTATTTTTATTTAAAGTCTTATTTAGAGTTTTTCGCATTGAAGGTCCTGTCATAAAAAGGGCAACAACAACCATAGAAGCAAGCATTATCATAACAAAAATCGAAAAAATCTTGCCTTTGGTTTGTTTTATATCCCTAAAAATTGACCTATAATAATTATTTTTTTTCATTTTACCACTCTATATTTTCAACATTTTCTGGATTTTCATTGACATAAGAATTTACAATTGTGCCATCTTTTAGCTCAAACACCTTATCTGCTATATCTTTTATTGCACCATTGTGAGTTATAATAATTACAGTAGTATTTAAATTTTTTGCAGTATCTTGCAATAATTTCAAAATTGATTTTCCTGTTTTATAATCCAAAGCTCCTGTTGGCTCATCGCACAATAAAAGTTTTGGGTTTTTGGCAATTGCTCTTGCAATTGCTACTCTTTGTTGTTCCCCACCTGAAAGTTGAGAAGGAAAAGAATTCTTTCTATGAGAAAGTCCTACCTCATCCAAGGCTTTTTCAGCATCCATATTATCTTTTGCAATTTCACTAGCAAGCTCAACATTTTCGATGCTTGTAAGATTTGGTATTAAATTATAAAATTGAAAAACAAAACCTACGTCATCTCTTCTATATTTAGTCAATTCTTTTTCATTCATTTTTGATAGGTTTTTCTTATCAACAATTATTTCTCCATCACTTAAAGTATCCATTCCACCAATCAAATTTAATAGTGTAGTCTTTCCTGCTCCGCTTGCTCCTACAATTATAACAAGCTCGCCTTCATCTATACTTAAATTAATATTATCATTTGCAACAATCTTATTTCTACCAACTTCAAAATACTTGTATACATTTTTTAATTCTATATATGCCATATCATTAATAATTTTTGAGTGCTCTTTCTATTTTTCTTTTAGCATCATTTTTCTTTATAGTTTCTCTTTTATCATAGATTTTTTTACCCTTTGCAAGAGCAATTTCCGCTTTGATCAAGCCATCTTTTAGGTAAATTTTATTTACAATCATAGTATAACCTGCTTGAGAAACTTTTCCAATTAATTTATCAATTTCTTTTTTATGAAGCAAAATCTTTCTAGTTCTAATTGGGTCAATATTTTTTTCGTAGGATTGTTCATAAGGAGTAACATTCATATTATAAATAAATAATTCTCCCTTATAATCCCCAACGTGAGATTCCTTTATCGAAACTTTTCCTTCTCTTATACTTTTTACTTCATTTCCCTTTAATTCAATTCCAGCCTCATATTTTTCTTCCAAAAAATAATCATGTTTTGCTTTTTTATTATTAGCTAAAATTTTCAAATTCTTCCTCCAACAAATCGAAATCTATATTTCTTTTTTCAAGATCTACATTTTTAACTTCAATCAAAACTTTTTGTCCAATTTTATATCTTTTATTATTATCTCTATTTACACAAGATAGCTTTTGTTCAATATATTCAAAATGATCTTCAGAAAATTTATACATAAAACATCCTTCAACCGTATTTTCAAGTTCAATAAAAATCCCAAAATCTGTAATTGTTGAAATAATTCCTTGAAATTTCTCTCCAATATATTTTTTCATATATTTACACTTATATAAATCTTCTACATCTCTTTCACATTCTTCACTATTTCTTTCTGTAATTGACAAGTGTTCTGCATTTTTTGCTAATTGTTTTTCTAATGAAGATTGGCTTATATTTTCAAATTTATTATCAACAAAATCTTTTACAAGCCTATGAACAATTAAATCAGGATACCTTCTTATAGGAGCTGTAAAATGTGTATAATATTTTGTTGCTAAACCAAAATGAATATCCCTATAATTTGCATATTTTGCTTTTCTCATTGTCCTAAGCATTAGCATATTTACAAGACTTTCATCATCTTTTCCTGAAACTTCTTTTAAAATTTCTTGGAAATCTTTTGGATGAAGTTCTTTTCCCTTAATATTATATCCTAAGGTGTTTAAAATATTTTTGAAAGATTCTACCTTTTCATCTTTTGGCTTTTCATGAATTCTATATAATGATGGAAAATCCATGTAAGCAAATAAACTAGCTATAGTTTCATTTGAAACTAACATAAATTCCTCTATCATTTTATTTGCAGAACCTCTTTCAAAAATAGAAATATTTAAAACATCTCCTTTTTCATTTACATCAATTTGACTTTCCGTAAAATTAAAATCTATAGCTCCTCTTTTTTCTCTTTTATTTTTTAAAATTTTGTATAAGTTGTCAAATAATTCTAGTTTTTCTATCAAAATTTCATCATCATAAACTTTGTGTTTATTATCCAAATAATCATTTACATCATCGTAGACTAACCTATAGTTAGATTTGATTATAGATTTATATATTTTATAATCAACAACTTTACCTAATTTGTTAATTCTCATTTTTAAACTTAAAGCAAGTCTATTTTCATTTGGATTTAAAGAACATATTCCATTAGATAATTCCTCTGGTAGCATTGGCAAAACTATATTGTATAAATAAGTTGAATTTCCTCTTTGATAAGCTTCTTTATCAATTTCACTATTTTCTTTTACATAATGGCTTACATCTGCAATATGAACATATAAAATAAAATCTTCTTTATCTTCTTCTATAGATATTGCATCATCAAAATCTTTAGAATCCCTACCATCAATAGTAACTGTAAATAAATCTCTCAAATCTTTTCTATCTTTTTGTTTTGAAATATCTACTTCTTTTTCAATAAAAATAGCTTCTTTTTTTGTTTTTTTAGAAAAATTATCTTTTAGTCCGTAGGACCTTATTATTGATAAAACATCAACATTAAAATCATTTTTATTTCCTAAAACTTCTACAATTCTTCCTTCTGGAGATCCATTTTTTGGATATTTTATAATTTCACAGACAACTTTATCGTTATTTTTTGCTTTTTTTGAAAATTTTTCATCAATATAAATATCAGAAGATAGGTTATCCTTATCGCTTATAACAAATCCAAAGCCCTTATTTTTTTTATAAAGTCCAACAATTTGACTTGTATTTCTTTGAAGGATTTCTACTACTTTTCCTTCAGCATTTTTCCCATATTCTTTTTCTTTTATAATTTCAATTTTAACTCTATCTTTGTCATTTGCTGAATTTAAATTATTTTGAGAAATAAAAACATCTTTATATTCTTTATTATCTGAAATAAAAAATCCATATCCACCTTGAGCGAGTGAAATTTCTCCCATAAGTGATTTATCATCATTACTTAATGGATGAATTTTATTTTTTGAGCTTATTTTGATTTCATTTTCTTTAGCAAGTTTTTTAATAATTTTTTTTACATCTTTTTTTATATACTTATCACAATCCAAATATCTTAACATCTCATCAATAGTCATTGGCTTGTAATTTTTATCGTTTACTATATTTATAATTAAATCTTTAAAATTCATATTTTCTCCTATTAAAAAAGAGGCTAGTGAAAGCCTTCTTAACTTGCCTTACAAATTAAAAATCTTTACTAAACCCCTTAGTTTATTGCAAGAAGTATTGTACTTAATAAAAATAAGACAACACCTGCAAAAATTACAACCTTATCTAACATTTCGTTTTTTGATTTATGAGCGCTTCTACCAAATACGTTTGTTTCTTGACCAGCTAAGGTTCCAAGCCCATCAGTTTTTGGTTCTTGTAAGGTTACAGCTATAACCAAAATTACAGAAGCTATCATCAATAATACTGATAATACTGTTGTCATCTGACACCTCCGTTTTCATACTATTTTATAATATCACAATTATATAAATTTTACAATAAAAAGAGGGGCTTTCTATTATTTTACCCCTCTATTTATTAAATAATAATATTATTTATTAATATTATAGAATGCTTTTAGTCCTTTAAATTGTGCTGTATCAAATAATTCATCTTCAATTCTTAGAAGTTGATTATATTTTGCAACTCTATCAGTTCTTGATGGAGCTCCAGTTTTAATTTGTCCAGCATTAACAGCTACAACCAAGTCTGAAATTGTTGTATCTTCAGTTTCTCCTGATCTGTGAGAAACAACTGCAGTATATCCTGCTTCTTTTGCCATTTCAATAGCATTTAATGTTTCAGTTAAAGAACCTATTTGGTTTACTTTGATAAGGATAGAGTTAGCAACGCCTTCTTTAATTCCTTTTTCAAGTTTTTTAGTATTTGTTACGAATAGGTCATCTCCTACTAATTGAACTTTATTTCCAAGTCTTTTTGTAAGTTTTGCCCATCCTTCCCAGTCATTTTCATCAAGTCCATCTTCGATTGAAATAATTGGATATTTTCCTACTAATTCTTCTAACCAATCAATCATTTCATCTTCTGTTTTAACTGTGCCTTCTCCATCTAAATGATATTTTCCATCTTCTTTGTTGTAAAATTCACTTGATGCACAGTCCATAGCTATATAAACATCTTTTCCTGGTTCATAGCCTGCTTCTTTTATAGCTTCACAGATAATTTCTAGAGCTTCTTCATTTGATTTTAAGTTTGGAGCAAATCCACCTTCATCACCTACAGCTGTGTTGTATCCTTTTGATGAAAGAACTTTTTTAAGGCTGTGGAATACTTCTGCGCCCATTTGTAAAGCATGTGAAAAACTTTCAGCTCCTAGTGGGAAAATCATAAATTCTTGAATATCTACAGAGTTATCAGCGTGTTCTCCACCATTTAAAATATTCATCATTGGTGTAGGAAGAAGTTTTGCATTAGCTCCTCCAATATAATTATATAGAGCAACACCTTGTTCATCTGCTGCAGCTTTTGCTACTGCAAGAGAAACTCCAAGAATAGCATTAGCTCCTAATTTTCCTTTATTTTCTGTTCCATCAAGTTCAATCATTGCTTTATCTATTCCAATTTGATCAGAAACATCATAAGTAAATTCTAATTCTTCAGCTATGATTTCATTTACGTTATTAACAGCTTTAAGAACAGATTTTCCTAAATAATAATCTTTGTCGCCATCTCTAAGTTCAACTGCTTCCCATTCACCTGTTGATGCGCCTGATGGTACACTTGCTCTACCGAAACCACCTTCTTCTGTTACTACTTCAACTTCTACAGTTGGATTTCCTCTTGAATCTAATATTTGTCTAGCATATACGCTTGAAATTAAGCTCATCTTATTCTCCTTATATTTTTATTTTTTGTGATTTATTAATTGTTCAAAGTCATTTGCTTTAAGGCTTGCTCCACCTATTAGTCCACCGTCAATATTTTCTTTTGCTAATAATTCTTTAACATTAGCAGGTTTCATTGAGCCACCATATTGAATTCTAATTTTTCCAGCACAATCTTCACAGAATGCCTCTTTTATATAATTTCTAATAAAAGCACACATGTCATCAGCATCTTCTGCAGATGCAGTCTTGCCAGTTCCTATAGCCCAGATTGGTTCGTAAGCAATAATAACTTTTGTTATATCTTTACCTTCAATTCCTTTAAGATCTTTTTCAAGTTGGTCTTTAACTTTTTCTTCTTGTTTGTTAGCTTCTCTTTCTTCTAAAGTTTCGCCAACACAAAGAATTGGAACTATATCATGATCAAGTGCTGAAAGGACTTTTTTGTTGATTAGTTCATCGTCTTCATTAAAATATTCACGTCTTTCAGAGTGTCCCAAAATTACGTAATCAGCTTTTATGTCATTTAACATTTTTGGAGAAATTTCTCCAGTATAAGCTCCACTTTCTTCAAAGTACATATTTTGAGCACCAAATTTAATATCTGAATCTTTTAAAATTTCACTTGCAAGTAAAAGGTCAATCGCTGGTACACAAACACCTTTTTCTACGCTTTCATCAAGGTCAAGTTCAACTAATTCTTCTAGCAAAGATTTAGCTTCGCTAGGAGTCATATTCATTTTCCAATTTCCTACTATTACAGGTGTACGCATATCTACTCCTTATTTTTCATCTATACAATCAATTCCTGGTAGAGTTTTTCCTTCTAAAAATTCTAGACTTGCTCCACCACCAGTTGATACGTGAGTAATTTTATCCTTATATCCTGCTTCTTCTATAGCAAGGGCACTATCTCCACCACCTACTATTGTTGTTGCAGAAGAATCTGCCAAGGCTTTTGCAACTTCATTAGTTCCATTAGCAAATACTTTTACTTCAAATACTCCCATAGGTCCATTCCATACAACTGTTTTTGCTTTCTTTATAATATCAGCATATTCTTTTGCAGTTTTTGGTCCAATATCTAAAGCTTCTTTATCTGTTGGAATATTATCAATATCAACTATTTCAGTTTCAGCATCTTCTTTTATTTCATCAGCAATAACTACATCTTTTGGTAAAAGTATTTTTACATTATTTACTTCAGCTTTTTTAATTAATTCTAAAGACAAATCCATCTTGTCTTCTTCAAGAAGTGATTTTCCTATTTCTTTTCCTTGTGCTTTTAAGAAAGTATAGGCCATTCCTCCGCCGATTAAAATATAATCAACTTTTGAAATTAAATTTTCTATTACGCCAATCTTATCTGAAACTTTTGCTCCACCTAGGATTGAAACAAATGGTCTTTCTGGATTTTCTAAAGCTTTGCCCATTATTTCTATTTCTTTTTGAATTAAAAATCCTACAGCACTTTCAAGATTATTTGCAACTCCAACGTTAGAAGAATGAGCTCTATGGCTTGTTCCAAAAGCATCATTTACAAACAAATCAGCAAGTGATGATAACTCTTTTGCAAATTCTGGGTCATTTTTTGTTTCGCCTTTTACATATCTTGTATTTTCAAGTAAAGCAAGATTTCCATTTTCAAGCTTTTCTACTTCTTCTTTTACTTTTTCATCAACTACTACATCTGATGGTAAAAAGTGGAATTTTTCTCCATAGTGATTTTCTAACCACTCTGCTACTGGTTTTAATGAAAATTCTGGATTTGCTTCTCCTTTTGGTCTTCCCAAATGGCTCATCAAAATAACTTTTGCATTATTTTCTAATAGGTAGTCAATTGTTGGAAGGGCAGCTTTTATTCTTGTATCATCAGAAATTGTATGATTTCCGTCTTTTGATAATGGAACGTTAAAGTCTACTCTTACTAAAACTTTTTTGCCTTCAACATTTAAGTCTTTTACAGTTTTTTTATTCATAATTCTCCTCTAAAAAAAGGCGAGAATAATATCTCGCCTGTCTAACTCTTAAAGATTTGCTAAGTAATCAAGTGTTCTAACTAGGTTAGATACGTATCCCATTTCATTGTCATACCATGCAACAGTTTTAACAACTTGAGTTCCATCTGTTCCTTCAACTATTTTTGTAAGTTGAGAATCAAATATTGAACCTGCTGGATAACCTATTATATCGCTTGATACAATATCATCTTCTGTGTAAGCAAATGCATCTGATGAGTATTTTTTCATTGCTGCATTAACTTCTTCTACTGTAACTTTCTTTTCTAAAACTGAGTATAGTTCTGTAATAGATCCTGTAATTGTTGGAACTCTCAAAGCAGAACCGTCAATTTTTCCTTCTACTTCTGGAAGTACTTTTCCTACAGCTTTTGCAGCTCCTGTTGATGCAGGAATTGTATTTTGTGCTGCAGCTCTACCACCTCTTAAATCTTTTTTAGAAGCTGGTGTATCTTGAATAGCTTGTGTAGCTGTATAAGCATGGATTGTTGACATTTGTCCTGAAACAAATCCAAATTCATTTTTTAGAACGTTAACCATTGGTGCTAAGCAGTTTGTTGTACAGCTTGCTCCAGAAACCACAGTTTCAGATCCATCAAGTATTTCATGATTTACTCCAAATACTATTGTTTTTAAATCTCCTTTTCCTGGTGCAGAAATAAGAACTTTTTTAGCTCCAGCTTTGATGTGTGCTTCTGCTTTTTCTTTTTCTGTAAAGAATCCTGTACATTCAAGCACTATATCTACACCTAATTCTTTCCAAGGTAAATCTTCTGGATTTCTTTCAGCAAAAACTTTGATTTCTTTGCCATTGATTTTAAATCCATCATCTGTTAGTTCAGCATCTCCGTTAAATCTTCCTTGAGCAGTATCATATTTAAAGGCATATAATAAACCTTTTTTATCAATAAGGTCATTGATTGCTACTACTTCAATATTTTCTTCTACTTCAGAAATTCTTCTTAGTGTTAGACGTCCTATTCTTCCAAATCCATTAATAGCTACTTTTGTTGTCATTATTTCCTCCTAAGTGCTTTTTCAATGTGTTTTACAATAATTATTTTACTAATTGACGTTTTTTTGTCAAGTTAGTTCTACCAATTACCATTTTCAATATACTTGTTTGCCATTTCGCTAGCAATACATCCATCACTTGCAGCTGTTACCATTTGCCTAATTTTTTTGACTCTAGTATCTCCAACTGCAAATACTCCTTTAACATTTGTTTTCATATCCTCATCTGTTGGAATATATCCATTTTCTAATTCAACTTGGTCTTTAAACAAATCTGTTTGTGGAACATTCCCTATATATACAAAAACTCCAATTGGACTATCGTCGTCATTTTTTATTGTTTTAAATTCATTAGTTTGTGTATTTTTCAAAACTAATTCTTTTACTTCGCTATCTCCTTTTATTTCTTCAACTGTGTAATTTAATAAGAAAGAAATTTTTTCATTATCTTTGCATCTATCAATTACAGTTTGACTTGCTCTAAGTCCTTCTCTTCTGTGAATTATCGTTACACTTTTTCCAAATTTTGTAAGGTACAAAGCTTCTTCAAGGGCAGCTTCTCCACCACCTACTACATAAATATCAAGTCCTTGATAAAATGGACCATCACAAGTTGAACAATATGAAACTCCAAGATTTGCAAATTCTTTTTCGCCTTTTACATTTAATTTTCTATGGCTTGCTCCTGTTGAAAGGATTACAACTTTCGTTTCATAAACTTCATCTTTTGTATAAATTTTTTTAACATCGCCCAAAAGTTCAACTTTTGTTACTTCTTGATATTTTATATCGCAAAACTGTTTTGCTTGTTCTTCCATTCTGTCAGATAAGGCAAGTCCACCAGCATCTTTCATTGATCCTGGATAATTTTCTACATGTTCCGTTGTAGCAATTTGTCCACCTGCAATATCTTTTTCTAAAATTAATGTTTTTAATTTTGCTCTTCCTGCATAAAGACCTGCTGTAAGTCCCGCAGGGCCTGCTCCTATAATAATTACATCAAACATTTAATCACCTCTATTAATTAAAAAATTATTTTGCCTAAGACCTTCATATAAAACTATCGCAACTGAATTGGCTAAATTAAGTGACCTATCCATATTTTTTGTCATTGGAATTGTATAAACTCTATCTTTAAATTTTTCTATTATTTTTTTATCAATCCCTTCTTTTTCCCTACCAAAAATCAAATAATCCCCATCTTTGTAAGAAATATCTGCATAATTTTTATCACTACCAGTTTCAATAAGATAAATATTTTTCCCTTTTATATAGTCTAAAAATTCTTCCATTGAGTCGTGAACTACTAAATCAAGTTTGTCCCAATAATCAATGCCTGCTTTTTTTAAACTTTTATCTGAAAAATCAAATTTAAATGGTCTTATTAAGTGGAGTCTTGATTCGGTTAATACACAGGTTCTTGAAATATTTCCTACATTTCCAGGATGTTCTGGTGAAATTAAAACTATATTAAACATGGGAATTTTTCTCCAATACTATATTTATTGCCTCAACTAAGCCAAAATTTTCATTTGTTGAAACAGTATAGTCGCAAACTTCCTTTACCTTATCAATAGAATTTCCCATAGCAAATGATAGGATTGAATTTTCTAACATAGGAATGTCATTATCTTGATCGCCAATTGCTGCAATCTCATTTTTATTTATACCCAGAAAACTTCCTATCTCACTTATTCCATTAAACTTGTTTACATTTTTTTCCATAATCTCAATAACTTTATCATTTGAGCTTGTAGCATAAAGGTCTAATTCTTTAACTTTTTCTAAGACCATAATCTTTTCTTCTTTTTTTTCTACATCTGGAAAAATTTGAAATTTTAAGGCAGTATTTTTTCTATTATTTAATTCTTTTAATGGATTTGTTGAAAATGAAAAATTCACTTGATAATTCATTCCGTACTGACTATCTTTTTTCAAATGATTAAATCTTTCTGGTCTAATTCTATTTGAATAGTATGTATCTACGTCATAAAATTGATAGGAAAGCTCATTGTTTTCGCTAAAATTTATAAGCTCTTTGATTTTTTTATCTTCAATTCCTTTTGTGTATATTGATTTTTCTTTATTTATCATAGCAAGTGCTCCATTGTTTGTAACAAATGGATTATCAATGCCTGTCAAAGACATTAAATATCTAACTGAAGGCATAGCTCTGCCTGATGTAAATACAAATTTAATTCCATTTTCATCTAATTTTTTTAGGGCATCTATTGTTTCTTTTCTTAAAATCGAATTATTGTCAAGGCTTGTTCCATCCAAGTCCATTGCAAATAACTTTATCATCTTCTCTCCTTATAATCTTCACATAAATCTCTTAAATCACATTCTTCACATAAGGGATTTCTTGCCTTACAAATTTTTCTTCCATGAGCAATTATTTGGTGATGAAGTTTTGACCATTTTTCTTTTGGCAAATTTTTTCTTAAATCTTTTTCTGTATTCAAAACATCTTTACTAGCTGCAAGTCCAATTCTATTTGAAACTCTTTGAACATGAGTATCTACTGCTATTGCATCAATGCCAAAAGCATTGCTCATTACAACATTGGCGGTTTTTCTTCCAACACCTGGAAGTTTTGTTAAATCTTTCATATTATCTGGAACTTTTCCATCAAATTCTCTAATAAGCATTATTGAGGCATTTTTTATATTTTTTGCCTTATTTTTATATAAACCACAAGTTTTTATATAAGATTCAATTTCTTTTATATCCATATTCGAAAAATCTTCTGGAGTATTTGCGAATTTAAACATATTGCTTGTAACTTTATTTACCCTAACATCTGTACATTGAGCAGACAGAATTGTTGCAATTAAAAGCTCAAATGGCGTTGTAAAATCTAAAAAACTTTTATCTAAATTCGGATACATTTGATCTAATCTATCGACAACTTCATTAATTTCACTTTTGTTTAAAATAATTATCACCTCTTTATCGTTTTATCATTATACCCTTAAATATAAAAATATTAATTGAAGAAATTTTCTGTCTATTATATAATTATTTTTGAATTGGAGTGATTAAATGTTTAATATAAAGAAAAAAGAATTCAAAAAATTTGATTGGCTTTTGTTTTTGAGCACAACTTTTTTGAGTATATATGGACTATTTGTCCTTTATTCTGCTTTTTCTGGAAATTTTTCAGAAATTAAAAGCCAAATTATTGCAAGTATTTTAGGATTTTCTTTTATAATACTTATTTGCACAATGGATCTAGATGTTTTAAAAAAAGCAGCTTACCCCGTTTATGGAGTTTCTCTATTGCTTTTGATTTTAACTATTTTTTTAGGACAAGGTGCTGAAAGATGGGGTTCAAATTCTTGGCTAATTATTGGACCTGTTCAAATCCAACCATCAGAAATTACAAAAATAGGAATTATTTTTGCCTTAGCAGCATATTTAGAAAAATATAAGGAAGAAATTAACAATCCATCAAGACTTATAAAAACTTTAATTTTTGCATTTTTGCCAATAGTTTTTATTTTGTTACAACCAGATTTTGGTACAGCTATGGTTTATATTTTCTTTATAGCTGTAATGCTTTTTTTGGCTGGACTTTCTTGGAAATGGATTGTTGGACTTTTAGCTATGGCAGTTTTGGGAGCTTTGTTTTTATTATTAAATCTAAAAGGCTACAAGGCTGATAGAATACACGATTTTTTAGACCCATCAAGAGATACATCAGGAAGTGGATGGCAACAACAACAAGGTTTAATAGCTATTGCTTCAGGAATGTTATCTGGTAGAGGATTTATGCAAGGAACTCAAGCACAATATGGTTATATTCCAGAAAAAGAAAGTGATTTTATATTCTCAGTTCTTGCAGAAGAATTAGGATTTATCGGAGCTATACTAATGTTAATTGCCTTTGTAATAATGATTTATAGACTTTTAACAATAAGCAAAAATTCAAGAAATTCCTTTATATCTTTAATGGTTGCTGGTATCTGCGCAATGTTTTTTGTCCATATTTTTGAAAATGTGGCAATGACTATAGGACTTATGCCTGTAACAGGAATTCCCCTCCCATTTTTTTCATCAGGAGGAACATTCTTACTAATTTGTTTTATAAATATAGGACTTGCCCTATCAGCATCAATGCAAAAATCATCTTATGATATTGAAGATACAAGTTATTACGAAACTATAAAATTTAAAAATACACCTAATAAAAATATAAATTTATCTGAGAATAAATAAAAAAATCCTTGCAAAAATTAATTTGCAAGGATTTTTTTATTCGTATCTTGCCCTAATTCCACCAATTAATTTTGGTCTAGATTTTAAAGCAGTCAAATGAGCATTTCCAATATTTTTAATTTCTAATCTAAGAGGAACTTGGACAAATTTTATATGCATCCCTATATTTGCATCTCCAATATCCATACCAATATCTCCACTTATATGTTCAATTACAACAGGATCTTTAAAATATTTATAAGCAGCAGTTGCAAAAGAACCTCCTGCGTGTATTTGAGGAACAACAGATACAATTTCATATCTATCCCTAAAAGCAAGCTCTCTTTCAACAACAATCGCCCTATTTATATGTTCACATCCACCAACACCAAGATAAATTTCTTTCTCATTTAAAATTTCAAGTAAAGTTTTAATAACTTCTTCTCCAACTTCTACACTAGAATGCGAACCAATTTTATATCCCAAAATTTCAGAAGATGAACCTCCAAGAATAAAAACATCTCCCGCTTTTGCCTTAGATTTTTCAAGAATTTCCAAACAAGCTTTTTTAACTTCATTTTTTATATCTTCCATAACCCCTCCTATCACTCTATTAAAAATATACCCAATAAAAAAAGATAAATGACATAAGCACCTATCTTTTACTTATTAATTTTTTTGTCTTTAATCATTTTTGTTTTAGAAAATTCTTCTCTTTCTCTTTCTTCAATTTGACTAGAAATTGATTTAATTATAGCCTCATAATTTGGAATTTGAACTTTTTCTAATGAATTTACTTTTTTGGATGTCTTTTTTATTTCTGTATCCAAATTTTTAATAGTTGTATCAAGCTCTGCAAGTTTATATACTTTTTCTTTTAAATCATTCAATGACAAAAGAGCCTCATCAAATAAAGAATTAGTCAAATTTAATGAATACGATAAGTCCAATTTTTTTGAATCAAAATCAATTTCAAAAATTTTTGTTTGCATAAACTTTTTTTCTTTCAAAGTAATGGATTCATCTAGGGGAACTGATAAGGCTATCGATTTTAACCTATCTTCCCCCGTTGTTACAATTGCTTTTTTTATATTTTTTTTAACATCTTTAATACATAAATTAACAATTTTATTCAATTCGTTTCTTTGATTTATTTTTGCATTATATTGACCTATCAAAGCTTTTCTTTTTTTATCAAGAATATCATAGCCTTCATTTATTAGGCTTAATTGATTTTTTGCCTTCATCAAATTTGCCTTAGTTGGGGCAAATTTTGTTTCAGTCATATTTAGCTCCCAAATATTTTTCTTTATTTTCCTTGCTTACCCTGTGAATTTCTTCAATTGGTAAAATTTTTAAAATATTCCATCCCAAATCCAAAGAATCTTCCAAACTCCTATTTTCATAAGAATCTTGGCTTAAAAATCTATTTTCAAAATTTTTACCAAAATCCAAATATTTTTTATCCAAATCTGATAAGTCATCTTCTCCAACTATTTGAGAAATATTTCTAATTTCTTGAACTTTTGAATAAGATTCGTAAAGCTGATTCATCAAATCATCATGATCACTTCTTGTAAATCCTTCTCCAATTCCATCTTTCATAAGTCTTGATAGAGAAGGAAGAATATTTATTGGAGGATAAATTCCTTTTTGATCTAAGCTTCTATCAATTACAATTTGTCCTTCTGTAATATATCCCGTTAAATCTGGAATTGGATGAGTAATATCATCATTTGGCATTGTCAAAATTGGAATTAAAGTTACAGAACCGTTAACTCCATCAATCATTCCCGCTCTTTCATATAAGCTTGCAAGATCTGAATATAAATATCCAGGATAGCCTTTACGAGAAGGAACTTCTTGTCTAATTGAAGAAACTTCACGAAGAGCTTCTGCATAAGATGTAATGTCTGTAATTATTACCAAAACGTGTTTATTTTTTTCAAAAGCCAAATATTCAGCAGCTGTAAGGGCACATTTTGGTGTAATTAATCTTTCCATAATTGGATCATCTGCCAAATTTTCATACATAACTACCTTATCTTTAACTCCTGCTTTGGTAAAAGCATCTTCAAAAAACATAGCTTCATCTTTTTTAATTCCCATAGCAGCAAAAACAAAACAAAAATCCTCTTCAGTTTTTAATTTTGCTTGCCTAACAATTTGTGCTGCGATTTCGTTGTGTGGCATTCCTGATCCAGAAAAAATTGGAAGTTTTTGTCCACGAATTAAAGTCGTAAGGATATCTATTGAAGAAATTCCTGTTTGGATAAAGTTTCTTGGATATTCTCTTGCAACAGGGTTTAGTGGATTTCCTTCAACCGAATAAAATTTATCAGAATAAATTTCTCCACCATCATCAATAGGTCTTGCAATCCCATTAAAAGTTCTACCCAAAATAGATTCGTTTAAGGGGATTTCTAAAGGCTTTTCCTCAAATTCTACAACAATATCATTTAAAGAAAAATCTTGTGTATTTCCAAAAACTTCTACTGTAACTGTATCATCATCAATTTTTACAACTTGACCAATAAAATTTTCTCCCAAAGTGTTTACTTTTACCACAGCATTGTAAGCAATATCTTCTACCTTATCAAGTTCAATAATTGATGCCTCAATTTTTTTGATTTTTGTATATTGCTTTTTCATTTATTACCTTCTTTCACACTTTGAAAATATGATTGAATATTGTTATTTAGTGATGCAAATTTTTCAATTTCATCATTTTTAATATCATATTTCATTGAATTAATTTTGGCTATTAATGTTTTATCGTAAATATTTTTATAAGATATTCCTTCTTCGATTAAATTTTTTGAAATATTATAATAATTTTCTATAACTTTTAGCATTTGAATTTGCTTATTTAATGGAACATATTTATCGGTATCATTAAATGCATTTTGTTGAAGAAAAGCAATTTTAATCATACTTGCTACATCCAAAAGATTTTTTTGTTTATCTGATAGGGAATCTTTTCCTACTAGCATTACTATTGATTGCAATTTGTCTTCCTCAGTTAAAATTTCCATCATTTTATTTCTTAAAGAAACTATATCTTCCCCACTGATATTCTCATAATAATTTGCCATTTGATTTAGGTAATTTGAATATGAATTTAACCAATTTATAGCAGGATAGTGTCTTGAATAAGCAAGATTTTTATCAAGTCCCAAAAATACATTTACACTTCTTCTAGTATTTTCTGTTACAGGCTCAGAAAAATCTCCGCCTGTTGGAGAAACTGCTCCAATAAGAGTAACAGAACCATGACTTCCATTTAAATTTATAAAATCTCCTGCTCTTTCATAAAATTGTGAAAGTCGTGAGCCAAGATAAGCTGGGTATCCTTCTTCAGCTGGAATTTCTTCAAGTCTTGCAGAAATTTCTCTTAAAGCCTCTGCCCATCTTGATGTAGAATCTGCCATCAAAGCAACATCATAGCCCATATCTCTAAAATATTCAGCCATAGTTATTCCAGTGTAAATACTTGCCTCTCTTGCAGCTACAGGCATATTTGAAGTATTTGCAATAAGAATTGTTCGCTCCATTAATCCTCTGCCTGTATTAGGATCAATAAGATTAGGAAAATCTTCGAGAACTTGAGTCATTTCGTTACCACGTTCTCCACAACCAATATAAATAATTATATCTGCATTAGAATATTGAGCCAATTGATGTTGGAGCATAGTCTTTCCAGTTCCAAAACCACCTGGAATTGCAACTGTTCCTCCCTTTGCAACAGGAAAAAATATATCCAAAACTCTTTGACCAGTAAGTAAAAGCTCACTTAAAGGTTTATTTCTTTTAATCGGTCTTTGAACTCTTACAGGCCAATATTGATACAATTTTAAATCTTCAATTTTTTCTTTAGTTTTAACTTTTACAATTGTATCTTCAATACAATATTTGCCATCATCTAAAACTTCTAGGACTTCTCCATCAAAATTTGACATTAGCCTATGTTCAATTATTGGACTTTCATCAATAGTTGCATATATTTGACCTTTTTTTATTTTATCGCCAACTTTTACTTTGATTTTTACATCCCATTTTTTCTCTTCATCAAGATTTGAAAGCCCAAGTCCTGATGGAATAAAAGAGCCATGATTTAAAGCAATTTTATCTAGCGGTCTTTGGATTCCATCAAACATATTTCCAATCATCCCAGGGCCAAGTCTTACTGATAAGGGTCTATTTGTTTTTATTATTTCGTCATTTATTTTCAAACCTGATGTATCTTCGTAAACTTGAATTATAGCATAATCCCCATCTATTGAAACAACTTCTCCAATAAGTTTAAGTTTACCTACAGTTACCATCTCTCTTATTTTTAAATCTGACGCATTTCTTGCCTTTATTACGGGACCATTTATAGATTTAATTGTTGGAGTCATCCTTATCCTCCATTTCTTTTTCAAATTCATCAGAAATTATTTTATAAAATTTGCTTCCTATTTCATATTTATAATTATCTAATTTTTTTTCTAAGGAATAATCATATTGATAAGTTAAATCTTTATTTTTTATAATAAAGCCACCTATTTTCGAATCATCCATTTCTTCTGTTTTAAAATCAAATAATTCTTGGTCAGATTTTTTTACACACAATATCAAATCATTATCATTTTCTGATAAATTCTTATATATTTCATTTGCCTTTATTGCAAGTTTTTTCTTATATTCATTAGTATTTGAATAATTTTTTAACTCATCTTTAATTTCTTCAATTAATTCATCAAGCAAAGATTCTTTGAATTTGTTATATGAAGTTTTTTTATTTTGAGAAATATTTGCAATTTTTTCATTTTTTCTTGCATTGGCAAATTCTTTTCTTTTTTCTATATAAAGCTTATAATTTTTATCTAAGTTATCCTTAATTTCATTTAAAGTTTTTGAAGAAAAGTCTGTTGAATCATATAATTCTTTTTCGCTTTTTCTTTTTTCATTTGACCAAACCATCTTCCTAAAGCTTGAAATTTTTGCACTTAAATCTAGCATTTAAGTCTCCTTTACTAATCTAAAACTACTACTAAAGGAGTAGCATTTTCTACCCTATAATTTTCTACCTCATCTTTTATTTTTTCATAGCAATATTTTGAAAATATAATTAAAGCTAAGTCTTTTTCTTTTGTAAAATTTTTAAAATTATAAGATATTTCTTCTTCATCTTCTAAAATCAAACCATCAATTCCTCCAAGCCTAAAGCCAAGAAGAAAAGATAAGTCATTTGTAATTACTTTTGCTTTCATTTTAAGCAAATAAAATCATTATAGAAATAATTACACCAAAGATTGCAATACCTTCAGCAAGTCCTACGAAAATTATTGTTCTTCCAAGAATTGATGCATCTTCTGAAATTGCTCCAAGAGCTGCTGAGCCTACTTGACCTACTGCATATCCTGTTCCTATTGTTGCAAGACCTGTTGATAAGGCTGCCCCAATATATTTCAAGCCACTTGCTGTTTCACTAGCACTTCCAGCTGTAGCTGCTTTAACACCGTTTGGTAAAACTAAAACCAAAATCATAACCATTATTGGTATAAATGTAGATAAATTTATTTTTAAAGCTTTTCTTATTTTTTCTTTAGAGCTATCTTCATTATTTTTTAATAGATATAAACCTGAATAAATTGTTATAACAACGCATGCTAATGCTAATATTGAAATTAAAATCATTATTTTCTCCTTATAATTTACTTATTGGACTAAATTTTTGTCCATCTCCCTTGTAATATTTACTAAACATTTCATAAAATTCTAATCTTAAACCTTGAATAAATACAATCATTCCTTCAAGTCCTATTATTAAAATATTTCCAAATATTAAAATAATAATTCCTATAATTCCTCCGCCTACAAGCTTACTCATAACTTCAAAAGCCATGTATAAACCGACATGGTTTATAGCAAACGCACCTACTCTTGTAAAAGAAACAAGATTTGAAAATACAGAAAGCAAAGCTTCAATTATAGAAAATGAGCTTTCTATATAATAATCAGCAGAAGATTGATCATATATTGGATTAATTCCTAACATTTTTCTAGAAATTGGTTGTTTAAATATCATCAATATAATTGATAATACAAGTAAAGTTATTGAAAATTTCATTGGCAATGGATTAATTTTTACAATATTTAAAATGATTAAAATAAATGAAATCATCATAATTAATCCTGCTATACCTTCTTTTCCAAAAACTCCTTCTTCTAAATCTTTTTGCTTGTGAAGTTTATTATAAATTCCTAATATATAGGATATAAGAATTAGAATAACTCCAAAGGCTACTGAAGCAACTAATACTTTTAAAATATTATCAAATGGTTTAATTAATAATGTTGGTATTAAATCTTCTATTCCAAAAAATGATCCATACATTATGCCAAAAAAGCAAGCAGAAAATCCTATTCTTCTTACTAATTGACCAAATATTTTATTTTTCTTTTCTACTAGAAAACTAGCTAAGATAAAAATTAATCCTTGTCCTAGATCCCCAAACATCATTCCATACAAAAGCATATAAGTTATTGCGAAAAATCCTGTCGGATCTATTTCATTGTAGTTTGGTGATCCATACATATTAACTAAAAACTCAAAGGGCCTAGTTAATTTATTATTTTTTAATTTAGTAGGTGGGTTTGCTATTGTCTGGCTATTTTTTTTTTGATCTACCAAACTATCTTCATATTTTTCTACAGAATCTTTTACAACTTGTAATTTTGATTCTGGTACCCAACCTGAAAGATAAAAATACTTTCTACCTTTTAACATTTTATCTTTTATTTTAGAAGACTTCTTATAAAAATCTATAGTTTTTGGAAGGTTTTTCAATTCATCTATATTATCAATTTTGATTTTTTCTAGATTTTCATTTATCTTTTTAAGCTTAATTTTATTTTCTTGGTATTCTTTTTTTATTTCTTCTAAACTTTTATTTTCTGGAATATCCTTATCAATAAAACCCAAAGATGAAATTGTTCTATTTACTTCATCTTCAACACTTTTTGGATAAACTAAAAGATAATCTTCATTCCCACTTTCAATAGGTTGGTTTATATTATTTTCATTCTTATCTTTAAATCCTAATTTTTCCAATAATTTCATAAAACCTGCCTTCTAGTCAATAATCTTTTCAAAGAATTCTTTTACTAACTTATCTTTCTTTTCATTAAAAACTTTTTTACTTTCTAATTTTTGCTCTTCGTAAAATTCTTCTATTTCTTTTTTCTTATAATCCGCTTCTTTTAAAATATCATCATAAATTTTATTGGAATCATCCTTAGTTTTTGAATCATAATTTTTGTTTAGTTCAAGACTAACTTTATTAACATTATCTTTTTCATTTTTTAGTATTACATCAGTATCATTTCTTAATTTTGTCGTTTCATCATCTATACTATAAATACTTTTTAAAGCTTCCTTATTAGTTTTTATATTTGGATCATTTTTTTGTAAATGAATAATTAATGATGGTATAGATTCGTAATTATTTTTTAATATAAACCTACCGTCTTTACTAACTTCTCCCAATCTATAATTAAAATAATTTAAATTTGTAATTTTATTTATATTTATTTCTTCATTTTCAAGTGCTTGTAAGTTGTTTATATATTCTTCAAGCTTTTTGTTTCTTTCTTCTAATTCTTTTTTCTTTTCTATATTATCTTCAAGGATTTTTAGTAAATTTTTAAGTTTTTCATCATTAATTCTTTTTCCATTATCGGAATCTTCTAAATTCAAAAACTCTTTAATATCTTCAAGATTTTTTATAAAAGTAGAATCTATTTTTTCAAAACTATCAAGCTCATTAAAGTCCTCTGTTTTATCAATATTTTCTTCGCTAGCTTTTATAGAAAACTCTCTATTTTGTACTTGTCTAAAGGCATCAACTTGATCGAATTCATCAATGTTAATTAAATCTTCAAGAAAATCATCTAAATTTTCAAGTTTAGCCATTATATTAACTAAGTGCATTTTTTCGACAGCCATTTTATCACCTCTTTATTATATAATGCTTCTTTTCATCCTTATCAAAAGTTTCATCAAATTCAAGCATACTTATGATATTTTTATTAGAAATTTCCATCATACCAACTATATAAATTAATTTTAGTAAATCATATTTCGAATTATTTAACCTTTTTGAATTATCACTCAATAAATCTTGCTTTGCCTTATAGAAATTAGAGGAATTATTAAATAATGAATTATAAGGACTTCCTAATATTTTTTCCTTAACTTTATCTAGACTTAATTTTGATAATTTTTTTAAATCTTCTGTTTTTAAATATTTGCCACCTTCAATTAAATAATTGAATATTTCATAATCATTTAAAATAAAGTAGTTTTTTAATCTAAATAACATTTCAATATTAAAAATATCAATTTCTCTACCTATAAATTCTCTAAGCTCCTTGCCAAGATTTTTTGGAAGTTTTTTAGTTTCTTCTAAAAGGTCTCTATAATAAAATTTATTTAATGAATTAGATATTAGAAAAATTATAGAATCTTTTTGCATATTTTCATTTAAAAACGGATAAAGAGTTCTATAGTACCTAGTTGACTTAGATTTTTCTACAAAAGTTTGAAAATCATCGTCTTTCGATACATTTATATTTTGAGAAAATTTTTCTCTTTTTATAATATCTAAACTATCTTTCAAATGCTCATTTAAAATCGCCTGAACAATTAATTGAATTAATTGTAGTTCGAATTTTGAAATATATTTTATAAAGAAATTTTTCTCTTCTCCTTTAAGAAATTTCAAAAATGAATTTAAATCGTCGTATAAGCTATTGGAAAGAAAAATTTCCACATCTTTTTTAGAGTAAATATTAGATATTTCACTTTTATTTGCTCTAATAATATCTAATTTTCTTTCCAAACTGTCTTCGTACAATAAATCTCTACAAATTTCTTTACTAGGCAATTTCCCAAGTTTAGCTTTTGCTTTTACTACATAAGCTTTCATAGTGCCTTCTTTCTTAATATTTAATCTTGGACTAGTTCTCCTGATATTGTAAATGAAGTGTTATCTGTTATTTTTACCTTGACAATTTGCCCTATTAATTTCTTATCTGCTTTTACATGAACAAGTTTAAAAGTATCTGTTCTACCAGTCAAAACATCTTTATTATTTTTACTTTCAGATTCTAACAAGACTTCAACAACTTTACCTACATATTCCTTATTTTTTTCATTAAATATTGGATAAAGAGTATCCAGTAATCTATCAAACCTATCTTGAACAATTTTATCGTCAATTGGATCCAATTTAGCAGCTTTTGTTTTTGGTCTTGGAGAATATTTAAAAGTAAAAGCAGTATCAAATCCTACTTTTCTACAAACATCTAAAGTTTCTTGAAAATCTTCTTCTGTTTCAGTAGGATAACCTACAATAATATCCGTAGAAATTGCAATACCAGGAATCTCTTCTTTTAATTTTCTAGCTTTTTCTAAATATTGCTCTTTATTATATTTTCTATTCATATCTTTAAGAACTTTGTCAGAACCTGATTGCATAGGAAGATGGAAATAATTACATATATTATCATTTTCTTTAATAACTCTAATTAAATCATCAGATAAGTCTTTTGGATGACTTGTTGTAAATCTTAATCTTTCAACTCCTTCAATTTTTGCACATTTTTCTAAAAGCTCTGGAAATGTCACATTAAAGTCTGATTTATTTCCATAAGAATTTACATTTTGTCCTAAAAGCGTGATTTCTTTATAGCCATTTTTAACTAAATTTTCAATTTCTTCAATAATGTGAGATGGTCTTCTACTTTCTTCTCTTCCCCTTGATTGAGGAACTATACAATATGAACAGAAATTATCGCAGCCTCTCATTATATTTACATAAGCTTGAAAATTATTTTTGCTATTATAATTTACGTAATCATCTTTTACATTATCTTCTGAAACATCAATTACTCTTTCGCCTGTTTCTAAATATTTAAATAAAAGATTTGGCAAAGAATTAATATTTTTAGTTCCAAAAATTATATCAACTTCTTTGTGTTTTTTCTCTATAACTTCTCTAGCAACGCTAGTTTGCATCATACAACCTGATACTGCTATAATTTTTTCAGGATTTTCTTCTTTTAATTTTTTTAAACTTGATACTTGACCATAAAGTTTTAATTCAGCATTCTCTCTTACAAGACAAGTGTTAAATAAAATAAAATCAGCATCATTTCTATCATCAGTTTTTGTGTAACCTAAATCTTCTAATATATAAGAAATTCTTTCAGAGTCATGTTCATTCATCTGACAACCAAAGGTTGTTATATTATATTTTTTATTTTCAAAATAATTCTTATATTTCTCATTATTTTTTAATTGCATATATCTCCTTACAGCTAAAAAAGAGATGATCTAGACCATCTCTTTTTTTGTATAATTGTAATTTATCAGATATTATTCTTCAGTAGAATCTTCGTCTTCTATTTCTATACCTGATAGTACTTCTTCTATAGCAAATCCAATGTTATTATTTAAATCATTATCGCCAAATTCGTTGTTTGCTTCTTTCTTTTCAGCTTTTCTTTTAGCTTTAGCATTAGATCTGTTTTTGTTTTCTTCGTTATTTCTTCTTGGTTTTCTTTCAGTTCTTTCTGGAGCTTCTTTTAAAGCTTTAATTGAAAGACCAATTTTTTCTTCTTCTGGGTCAATGCTTAAAATTTTAACTTCTACTTCATCGCCAACATTTAATTCATCTGATGGTTTTTCAACATGATCCCATGAAATTTCAGAAACGTGAATTAATCCTTCAACTCCTTCGCTAACTTCAACGAAAGCACCAAAGTCTAAAAGATTTACAACTTTTCCTGTTATAACATCTCCAACTTCATGTTCATTTGTAAATTCTGCAAATGGTTTTTCAAGAAGTTGTTTTCTTCCAAGTGAAATTCTATTTTTTTCTTTGTTTAATTTTAAAATTTTAACTTCAATATCATCGCCGATATTTAAAACATCCTTTGGATGTTCTACTCTTGTCCAAGCTATATCAGATACGTGAAGTAATCCATCAAGACTTCCTATTTCAATGAAAGCACCAAAATCTGTAAGTCTTGCAACTTTTCCTGTTATAACTTGCCCTTCTTCTAATTCATCCCATTGTTCATCAAGTTTTTCTTCAACAATGTCTTTTCTTGATAAAACTAGACGATTTTTTCTCTCATCTATTGAAATGATTTTAAGATCCCAATGTTCTCCAACAAATTTTTTGAAGTTTTTAACAAAATATGGAGCTGTTTGGCTTGCAGGAACAAATCCATTGATTCCCATAACTCTAGCTGTAAGACCACCTTTGTTTGCTCCTGTTACATCACCTTCAACAGTTTGGTCATTTTCGTAAGCTTCTCTAAGGTTTTTCCAATTTTTCATTCCTTCTACTCTTCTAGTAGATAATGAAACATTGCCTTCTCCATCATCAAGTTTTATAACATAAACTTCTACTTCTTGACCGATTTCAAAATTATCTTTTGGATTTTCTCTTTGTTCTTCAGTCATTTCATCTAATTTTACAATACCATCTGCACGATATTGAATGTCTACGAAAACTTCATCATCTTTCACATCAATAATTGTTCCGTTTACAACATCTCTAGGATATATTTTTTTCATACTATCTTCAATGCTGTTCATTAATTCTTCATTTGTTAAATCATCCATCCTATTAACTACCTCCTCGATAACCTGATCTGGTGTGGACGCACCAGCGATTACCCCTATTATATTAAAATTTGAGAGCTTTTGCAAAGGTAGATCTTTAACAGTTTCTATTCTTTGAACATTTTCACAATACTTTTGTGCTATTTGATAAAGCTTGTTTGTATTCGAACTATTAAAACCACCAACAACAATCATACAATCAACTTCTTTTGATAGGCTCTTACATGCTTCTTGCCTTAATCTTGTAGCATTGCAGATTGTATTTTCTATTACTACATCATCATTCGTCTTCTCTAACTCATGAGCAATATTCTCAAAAAAATCAATTCTGTTTGTTGTTTGACTAACAACATAAAGTTTTGACATATTTGTAATATTTTTTGCTTCAGTCTCATCTTTTATTATTATACCATTATTTACGTAAGATGCCATAGCTTTTATTTCTGGATGTTCTTTATCTCCAATAATTACTACGGTGTATCCTTCATTTTCTTTTTCGATTATTTTTTTGTAAATATTTAAAAGAACTGGGCAAGTTGCATCAACAACTTCATTAGAATTATTTTTAAGATTTTCTTTTAGATTTTCACTTACTCCATGGCTTCTTATTACTATTTGTGAATTTTTTATTTCTAAAACTTCATTTTCATCTACCACACTTACGCCTTTTTTTTCAAGCATTTTAACTTGAGTTGGATTATGAACCAAAGGCCCTAGTGTATATGTTTTTATATTTTTTTCGCTTGCTTTATTTGCAAGGTCAACACTTCTTCTAACTCCATTACAAAAGCCAGAATTTTTCGCAACTATTATTTTCATCTCAAACCTTTCTTAAAAATTTGTGATTTTCATACATTTTCTCATAAGTTTCATCCATAATTTTTTCCATTGCATCTTTTGATTTATATTTTTCAAAATCTTCAACTTGTATAAGATTTTTAATGTATAAATCTGTTTTACAAAATGGCTTATAAGAAGATATAATTTCTATTGTTAATATATCAGTTTTTGATTTAAGTGCAATATATCCTGCACCATCTTTTATATTTTCTCTTTTTATTTCCTTAACTCTTGTTCCTTCAGGAAATATTCCTAAAATTTTTCCTGTTTTTATTAATTTTATTGAATCTCTTAAAACCGATAAATCTTTTCCATCTCTTTGAGCTGGTATTGCATTTAAAGATTTTAATATATTTTTTAAAATTGGTATTTCAAATAATTCTTTTTTTGCTATAAAATGAATCTGCCTATCTAAAGCCATTGCTACAAAAACCGGATCAAGAAAAGATTTGTGATTTGCACAAACAATAAATTTTCTATCTTGTGGAATATTTTCATAACCGTGTACTTTTATCCTAAACAAAGGTGTTGCTATTAATCTTAATATTAAATATATAAATCTATAAAACATCTTCTTTGTCCATTTTATTTATAATTTCTTCTATAGTTTCATCAATTGTTAAATTTGAAGAATCTATTTCTATGGCATCTTCTGCTTTTTTTAATGGAGAAATTTCCCTGTGTGAATCTAAGTAATCTCTTTTTTCTATGTCTTTTTGAATTTCTTCTAAAGATTTATCAATTTCATTTTGCTCATAGCGTCTTTTTGCCCTAACTTCACTTGATGCTACTAGAAAAAATTTATATTTTGCATTAGGAAAAACAACTGTGCCAATATCTCTTCCATCAAGAATAATTGATTTATTTTGAGAAATTTTTCTTTGCATATCTACTAAATATTTTCTAACTAAGAAAAGAGATGATACCCATGATACATTTTCAGTTACTTCCTTATTTCTAATTTTTTCGCTTACATCTTTTTCATTTAAAAATACCTTGTCTTCTTTTATGTCGATATTAATTTTTCTAAGCAAATCTATATCAATTTTGTCTGATTTTTTTATATTATTTTCTAAAAAAAATAAGGTTACAGCCCTATACATTGAACCTGTATTTAAATATGAAATTTTTAATTTTTTAGCCAAAATATTTGCTATTGTGCTTTTTCCTGATCCACTTGGCCCATCTAAAGCTATAATAAAATTACTCATTTTCCCTCCTTAAATCCTTAGCACAAGCATAGGCTTGTGAAAATGCAATTTGCAAATTATATCCTCCCGTAAGAGCATCAACATCTGTAACTTCCCCAACAAAATAAAGACCAGAAATTATTTTTGATTGCATATTTTTAGGATCAAGTTCTTTACAATCAACTCCACCTGAGGTTATAATAGCATTTTTTATTTCACTTAATCCATTAAATTTTAAATGAAAATATTTAATTTCTTTTATTAATCTAAATCTCTCATCTTTTGTAATTTGGTTTGCTTTTGTATGAAAATCTATATCTGCTCTTTTTAAAACTACATCTACAAAAGCATTTAGCAATAATTTTTTTAAAATATTTCCTACATCTTTATTAGAATTATTTTCAAAATCTCTTAGAAGCCTATTATCTAATTTTTCAAAATCTAGACTTGCTTTAAGGTCAATATACATATTTTTGACTTTTTTTCTATTAATTAGTGATGACATAGTTAAAACAATAGGTCCAGTTATAAATTTTTTTCCTATTAGCATTTCTCCAAATTCACTAATTTTTTTATCTTCGCACTCCGCATTCAAGCTTACATTTTTTAAGGAAATTCCATTTAAGCTATCTAAGTTATCATCTAAAAATTTAATTGGACAAAGAGCTGGTTTTGTACTAATAATTTTATGGGAAAAATATTTTGCAAATTTATAACCATCACCAGTTGAACCTGTCAACGGATATGAAAGACCTCCTGTTGCAATTACAACTTTATCAAATTCATAAGAATTATTTTGGGTAAGAACAATAAATTTATTTAAATTTTTGTCTTTATAAATTTTATTTACATTTTCATTTAATTTTAAATCTATATTTTTTTCTTTAATAAGTTTTTCAAATAATTTAATCACATCATTTGATTTTTCACTTTTTGGAAAAACTCTATCTCCTCTTTGGGTTGTAAGTTTTAATCCATTATTTTCCAAATAATCCATAAGAGCGTAATTATCAAAATTTGTAAATGACGAATACATAAACTTCTTGTTTACAAGAATATTATCCAAAAATTCATCAAAAAATTTGGCATTAGTAATATTACACCTGCCTTTTCCGGTTATAAATATTTTCTTGCCAATTTTGTCATTTTTCTCTATTAAAGTTATTTTATTTTTTTCGTTTTTAGCATTTATTGCAGTAAAAATACCGCCTGCACCTGCGCCAATTATTCCAATATCCATTTTTATAAACTTTCTAAATATTCCACTTCTTTTTTACTTAATTTTTTATAATCTCCATCCTTTAAATCATCAAGACAAATTTGTCCTATTTTTATTCTTTTTAAATCTAAAACTTTTATTTTGAAATATGCAAACATTCTTCTAATTTGCCTATTGTAACCTTGATGAATTGTAACTTTGTAAGTAATTTTTTCTTTATCTATTAAAGAAATTTTTGCATCCGATGTTATTTCTTTTTGCGATAATTTTACCCCATCCATAAAATTTTTTTCTTGGTAAGCTGTAAGTTTTTTATCTACCTTAACTATATAAATTTTATCAATTTTTTTACTTGGATGAATTATTTTATTTGTTATTTTACCATCATTAGTAATTATCATAAGACCATGGCTATCTTTGTCAAGCCTTCCTGCACAAAAAAATCTCTCATCAATATTAAGCAACTTATTTAAATCTTTTTCGTTGTGAGGATCATAATTTGATGAGATATATCCAAGAGGTTTATTTAATTTATAGTAGAAATTTTTTTGGATTTTTAAAATTTTTCCATCAATTTTAACTTCATCTTCTTCTTTTACCTGATATGATAAGTCTTCTAATTTATTTCCATTTACATAAACTTTACCATTTTTTATATATTCTTCGCTTTTTCTTCTTGATGCAAATCCTGTTTTTGCTATATATTTATTAATCCTCATCAATTTCTCCATCTATTTTTTCATCAATTTTTGGCAATTGGTCAAGATTTGAAATATTAAAATATTTTAAAAAAAGATCAGTTGTAACATATATAATAGGCTTTCCAATTTTATCAAGTCTACCATTTTCTTTTATAAGTTTTTTATCTAAAAGAGAATCTATTGTTGATTGGGATTTGACTCCTCTTATTTTATCAATTTCAGCTCTTGTTATTGGTTGCTTGTATGCAATAATTGATAGGGTTTCTAGAGATGAATTAGATAAATTTTTCTCCGATTTTTTTACTATATTTGAAATATATTTTTCGTGATCTGGTCTGGTTGCAAATTGGTATTTATCTTCATATTTTTTTATAATAAGTCCCGAAGATTTTAAATTCCTGTCATCAACCATCTCATTAATTGCCTTTCTTATTTCAGATTTTTCGGCGTCAAATATAATTTTTCCAAGATCGTTAATGTCAATCGGTTCGCCCCAAATATATAAAATTTCTTCAATAATTCCTTTTAAGTAATCACTATTCATTCTTATCCCTTTTTACTATCAAAAATTCATTTATTTTTTCTTCTTTCAAGTATATTTCCTTTAATCTTACAAGCTCAAGAAGTGCTAAAAATGTTCCTATACAAGCATCTTTTGATTTTATTTCATCTGTAATTTTATTTAACCTTATTGACTTGGTAAATTTTAATGTATTTCTTATTTTTTTAATATAATCATTTACATCAAGTCTTTTAATTGATTTAATAAGATCTGGTTTTTCTATTTTTTCATTCTTGTAAGCTCTTATTAATTTTGTAAATTCATTTTTTAAAATATTAACATCTTTACTAATTATTTCATCTTTTGACTTATATTTTGATAAATCTTCTTGGTATTTTGTATAATAAGATTTCGCTTCATTTTCAAGAGTTTTCAAATCATCTTCTACGCTTTTTATTTTTTTATATTCTATAAGATATGAAATAAAATCTTCTTCTACTGTATCATTTTTATCTTTCGGCATCAATTTACTAGATTTTATGTATAACAAAATAGAAGATATATAAATAAACTCACTTAATTGACCAAGAGGAATATCCATTTCATTGATAGCCTCCATGTAAGGGCTTGTTATATCTTCTATTTTTATGTCATAAATATCTACTTTTTGTTTTTCTATAAGTCTTAACAAGACATCAAATGGGCCTGTGTAAACTTCTAAATCAATATTTAAACTATTACTTTTCATCAATCAATCTTTTTGCATACATTACTGCTATTATTGTTTTAGCATCAGTGATTTCGCCATTAATTACCATATTATAAACATCTTCAATTTTATATGATTTTTTTTCTAAAAATTCATCTTCATCTAATTCTAATTTTGATTCTTCCAAATTTTTAGCCAAAAAGAATGATAATTTATCGTTTGTAAAACCAGGAGATGCGTGCATATCAAACAAATATTCAATATCTAATGGTTTATATCCAATTTCTTCTTGCAATTCTCTTTTTGCAGTTTCAATTGGTTTTTCATTTACTTCAACCAAACCAGCAGGAATTTCTAAAGTGAATTCATCGATTGCCTTTCTATATTGACGTACCAAATAAATAGAATCTTCTCCATCAAAAGCAATTATTCCTACGCCTTTAACGTGATCAACTATTTCTCTTTTTGAATACTTTTTATCAGGCATTTCTACAGTTTCAACTCTCAAAGAAAGAATTTTTCCTTCGTAAATGTTGTCAACTTTTATCGTTTTTTCATAATTATCCATACTAATTTCCTTTTCTTAACTCCTCTGCCATTTCTATCATTTCTTTTGCAGATTCCATTGTTTTATCTGTAATATCAACGCCAGCCAAAAGCCTAGCTATTTCTTTTACCCTATCATTTCCTTTAATATTTGTAGATTTTGATATAGTTAAATCTTTTTGGTCAAATTTTTCTATAAGGATATGATTAGTAGATAAAGATGCTATTTGTGGAAGATGGCTTATAGCTAAAATTTGTCTTTCTTTTGATAAGTCTAAAATTTTTTCTCCAACAATTTGAGCTGTTCTACCGCTAATTCCTTGGTCGATTTCGTCAAATATCATGGTATCAATTTTATCATAATCTGCAAAAATTTTTTTAAATGACAATACAATCCTTGAAACTTCTCCGCCGGATGCGGTTTTTGATAAGGATTTTAAATCTTCTCCCTTGTTAGTTTTAATGAGAAAATCTATATCATCAATTCCATTAGAATCAATTTTATTTTTATTTTTAAATAAAACCTTAAAATCCCCATTAATAATATTTAAAGATTGTATTTCATTTTTTATTTCCTTTTCCAAATTTTTAGATTTTTCTTTTCTAATTTTTGAAAGTTCTAGGGACTTTTCTTCTAAATTTTTATTTATATTTTTTATATCTTTGTCAATATTTTTCTTTAAATCACTTATTTTTTCTAATTCTTTTAATCTCAAAGAAATTTTATCATAGTATTCTATAATATCTTCAATTTCATTTCCATATTTTCTTTTCAAATCGAAAAGTTTTTGATTAATCATTTCAAGCTCGTATAATCTTTCAGGATTTTGATCAAGCTTATCCTTATAATTATCAAGCTCAGAATAAATTTCATTTACTAAGTCTATAACAGTATATATTTTATCATTAACTTCTTCAATGCTCTTGTCTATTTCTGAAAAATCCGATAAATTTGAAGATAAATTTGCTAGAAGAGAGCTAATAGATGCTTTGTCATAATCAAAGGAAGAAATTAATTCTTCACTCCTTTCAATACTTTCTCTAAGCTCAGTTATAGAATTTAATTTTTTATATTCTTGGTCAATTTTTTCTTCATCAATATTTAAAAGATCAATTTGTTCAATATCATCAAGTTGATAATTAATTAATTCTTTTTCTCTTGAAACTTCTTCTTGGGATAAATTAAATTCATCAAACTTTTTAAGCAAATTATTTTTTTCATTGAATAATTTATTAATTTCATTTTTTAGTTTGATAGTTTCTTTATCTTTTTTGTAGGCATCAATAATATCAAGATAATTTCCCTTATCCATAAAAATATTTGAATCGCCTTGTTTGTAAATATCAATTAATAATGAAGAAATTTCTTTTATTAACGAAATATTTGCTACTCTTGCATTTATTCTAATTGATGAAGATTGTTGGCTTATGGTTCTTGTAATAATAAGTTTATTATCATCAAAAGTAATATCTTTATCTTCTAATTTTTTTATTGTATCTTCATCCAAATTAAAAACTGCTTCTATAATTGTTTTATCATCAAATTTTCCAATTATATCTTTATTTGTTCTTTTTCCCAAGACAATATTGATAGCTTCTAAAATTAAACTTTTCCCAGAACCAGTTTCTCCAGATAAAACATTAAATCCGCTATCAAAAAATAAGTGATCTCTTTTAATAATCACTAGGTTATTAATAAATAACTCAGCTAACACTTATTTCACCATACTTCTTATTGTTTCAATCAAATCGTCAATTTCATCTATATTTTTTGGTGTTATAAATATAGTATCAAGTCCTGTTACAATTCCACCAATATTTTCAAGTTTTGCATTTGTTATATACAAACCACAAACTGTTGCAGTATAAGAAATAGTTTTTATAACAACTAATTGGTAAGATCTTTCTACAGATAATACAGATTCTTTAAATATTTTTTCCATTCTTTCATTTAATGAATCATAAACAGTATCTATTACTGTATATTTGTATTCATAATCATCTGTTTGTACTTTTGATATTCTAAGCTCTTTTATATCTCTTGAAATTGTAGCTTGAGTAGCGTCTACTCCTTGATCTCTTAATAATTTAGAAAGTTGACTTTGTGTTTTTACTTCATTATTTTGAATAATATCTAATATAAGTCTTTGTCTAGTGTATTTTTTCATTTGATCCTCTCTGTTAAATAATCAATTAAATAAATGTGAAAATCATTGTTTTTAAAGTCATTGATATTTTCTTTAGCTTTTCTATTAAAGTCTAGTAGTAATTTTTTTGCATCATCAATAGAAATACATGATAAAATATTTAATTCAAACTCATCATATTTGTCTAAAATATCGTCTTGAAGTTGGAAAGCAAGTCCTAGATAATATGCGTAATTTTCTAATTTTTCTAGCTTCTCTTTTTCAACATTTGCATACAAAGCTGCCATCATAATTGCAGCCATAAAAAGTCTGGCAGTTTTATTTTTATAAACATCAAGAATATATTCTATATTTTCATCCTTTTTTGCCTTTATATCAAAAACTTGCCCTTTTATCATTCCATCTTTGCCACAAGCATTTGCCAAATATTTTCCAGCTTCAAGAAAACGTTGGTCATATATACTCAAATCAAGAATGATTTCAAAAGCATAGGATAACAAACTATCTCCAACCAAAATCGCAAGATCTTCTCCATATTTTTTGTGGACTGTAAGTTTTCCTCTCCTATAATCATCATTATCCATACAAGGCATATCATCATGTACCAAAGAATAGGCATGAACCATCTCAAGTGCCAATGATAAATCAATTATTTTTTCATTAATTGCATCTTCTCCCAAAAGCATTTTTATAGTTTCCAAAAAAACTACAGGTCTTATTCTTTTTCCAGAATCACTTGCATAAATCAAGGCCTTACTTAAAGGATTATCTTCATCAAATTTTTTTATCATTGCCCTATCGATTACATTTTTGTCAGCAATTAAAATTTTATCAAATTTTTCCTTATTCATTTTTATCATTATTTATCATTTCAACCTTTGCCTTATAATCATTGATTTTTTTATTAAGTTTATCATAGATTTCTTTTGCCTCTTTATAAATTTCAAGGCTTTTATCTATATTATCTTTATTTTCTTCTAAATCTTTTAACAAAGATTCCATTTTTTTATAATTTGCTTCAAATGTGTTATCCATCATAAATCTCAGCTTTCACTTCTCCATCACTAAAAACTATATTTACCTTATCCTTATTTTTTAAGGAATATTTAGAATAAATAAAATTGCCATCAAAATCCTTAATAAAAATACTTTTTTTCTCAATATCCAAAATTGATTTTAAAGAATTTAGCTTGTATTTTAAAATTTCTAAATTATTTTCTTTTTTTTCAATATTTAGATTTAAATTAATCTTGATTTTTTCAAATATTTCATTTACATTTTTAGTTTTTTCATCAAGTAATTTATCTAAACTATAAGAATCTAAGCTATATTTTAAATTATTAAGTTTTAATTCTTTTAATTCAATATTTCTATTTAAAGTTTTTTGGATGTCTATAAATATTTTATTTATATCTTGTCTGATTTTTTTATAATTTCTTACCAAATATGAGCCTGCTTCTGTTGGCGTTTGTAAGGACAAATCACTAACTAAATCTGCTAAAGACAAGTCTATTTTGTGTCCTATAGCTGAAATTATTGGACTTTTCGCCTTATATATTTCTTCTACTATATCTTTTTCATTAAAAACTTTTAAATCTTCTTTGCTACCACCTCCACGGGTAATAACAATTGCATCTAAGTTTTTTTTATCAAGAACATTTATTGCATTAATTATTTCATCTTTTGCACTAAGTCCTTGAACCTTTACTGGATAAAGATAAATATTTATGTCTGAAATTTCTTTATTTATTACAGATAAAAAATCTACTATAGCCGCTGATTTATCTGAAGTTATAAGGCCTATTTCTTTGGGATAATCGCAAATAGTTTTTTTGGTATCTTTATCAAAATAACCTTTTTTAAAAAATTCTTCTTTGATCTTTAGAAAATTTAAATATTCTTCTGACAAGCCTTTTTTTTCTATATTATTTACAGATATAGATATTTTGGAAAAAAAGCTATTGTAAATCAAATTTCCATCTACAATAACCTCATCCCCATTATTAAAGTCTTCTATATCCTTTTGTTCATAATAATAAATCACACAATCAATAATTTCATTTTCCTCTTTTAAAGAAAAATATATATGATTGTGAGATATTTTGTAGTTGGCTATTTCACCTTTTACACTTACGTTTTGAAATAAAGGATCGTGCTTAAAAGAAGTTTTTATATATTGGTTAAATTGTTTTACGCTTAAAGATTTCAATTATTTTCTCTTTTCTGCAATTTTACCTAACACGCTGTTTATAAATTTATATCCATCACTTGTTGAATATTCTTTTGCAATATTTACAGCCTCATTTATAGAAACACTTATAGGAATATCTAAATTTTCCATTTCATTAACGCTCAAAAATAAAATTGACCTATCAACTTTTGCCATTCTTTGTAAAGATTTTAAGCCTATTTGTTCTGCAATTATATTTTCTAGATTATCATAATTTTCTATATATGATTTTAATGACTTATATAAAAAAGAATCTTTATTTAAATCTATTTCATGATTAATAAAGGCTTGGTCTATATCGTCAATATTTTTTATTTGATTTTCAAATATTAACTTAAATACCCAGTCTCTTTGTTTTGCCCTATTCATTATATTACTAAACTATTTACTTCGACATTTACTCTCTTTACAGATAAGCCAGTCATAGTTTCAACTTGTCTTTTTACATTTTCTTGGACATTTTTTATTGTTTTTCTCACATTTACATCTGCACTAAGTACAAGATTTAAATCTATAATTACAAAGCCATCCATTACAGAAATTCTTGTATCTTTTTTTGCTTCTTTATTGGATTTTGTGTTTGATTCAATTACACCATTTACTTCGCTACAAGCTTTTTTAGCTATTTCTTCAATAGTTTCATTTGCAATTTTAACACTTCCAAATTTAAATGCTCTTGTCATTTTATCTCCTTTATACTCTGGATAAATATTCCCCTTTTCTAGTATCAATTTTTATAACATCTCCCTCATTTACAAAAACTGGAACATTTATAATTGCACCTGTTTCAACTTCTGCAGGTTTTGTTACATTTGTTGCTGTATCTCCCTTAACTGCAGGTTCAGTTTTTACAACTTCAAGTTCTACAAAATTTGGTGCTTCAATAGAAAATGGGTTATTTTTATAAAATCTCATTGTTGCAGTATCATTTTCTTTTATATAAGGAATTGCATCAGAAACTGCATCCTTATCAACAGGAATTTGTTCAAAAGTTTCTGGGTCCATAAAATAATATAAATGTCCGTCGTTGTATAAGTATTGCATTTCTTTTGTAGAAATAATTGCTTGTTCAAACTTTTCATTTGGGTTAAAAGTTACATCTTTATTTCCGCCTTGCATAACAGATTTTATTTTTGCTCTTACAAAAGCTGCACCCTTACCTGGTTTTACGTGTTGGAAATCTATTACTTGATAAACATCTCCATCATATTCAAAAGTTATTCCTTTTCTTAAATCATTTGCTGATATCATATATCCTCCTAATAGGTTGTTTTCTAATATTATACCACTTATATTTTATTTTTTAAATAAAAATGTAAAATTATGTAATAATCCAAAATAAATTTTCACTTTATTTTTTACAATTTGATATAATAATAAAAGGAGTTGTCATGAAAAAATTAGCAATTATTTCAGAATATAATCCATTTCATAATGGACACAATTATATACAAAAAAAATCAAGAGAGATAACAAATGCAGATATAGTTATTGCAATAATGAGTGGAGATTTTGTTCAAAGAGGAGAAATAAGTCTTATAGACAAATATAAAAGAGCAAATTCTGCAATGCTTTCTGCAGATTTAGTTATTGAAATGCCATCATTTATTTCTTTACAAGCAGCAAATCTTTTTGCTAGAAAAAATATAGAAATCTTAAATAAATTAGAAATTGATTATCTTGCATTTGGAATTGAAAATATTAGTGAAAAAAATTTTTTAAAGACTTGTGAGAAAATATTTGAAAATGAAAATAGAATAAATATTGATACAAAAAATTTTCTAGATGAGGGAATGTCTTTTGCAAAAGCATCATATCTTGCCTCAATCAAATATATAGAAAATAAAGAATTTTTTTCCGCAAATAATATACTTGCTTTAGAATATCTCAGAGCTATAAAAAAACTAAATGCAAATATTGAAATTGTACCAATCAAGAGAAAAAATTCTATGAATAAGGATGTTGAATTAAGAAAAGATTCATTTTCATCTTCTAGCTCTATTAGAAATAATATTGAAAATATAAAAATTAAAGATTATCTTCCAAGTCTTTCTTATAATTATATAAAAGAATTTAAAAATGAATACAATATTTTTCCGCAAAATGATTTATTGTATGAGATTTTTAGGTATAAAATTCTAATAGAAGAAAAAAAAATGAATGATATTTTATGTTACGAAGAAGGTATGGAAAATTATCTAAAAAAAATAGCAAAAGATGAAATATTTTATAAAGATTTTATTAAAAATTCTACAAGCCAAAGATTTACAAAATCTAGGATAAAAAGGCTTATGATAAATTACCTTTTAGAAAATAAAACTTTACTTAATGAAGTGGATATAAATTTTATAAAAGTTTTAGCTTTTAATGAGAACGCTACAAAATTATTTAAAGAAACAAATCTTAATATAATTATGCAAAAAAAAGATATAGAGAAATTAAATAAAGAAAATAAAATAATTTTTGAGCAAATGATTAAAGCATCAAATTTATATTCAATGGTTATAGGAAGACAATTTGATATTGATTATAGAGAAAAAATCTCAATAAAAAAATCCTCATATTAGAGGATTTTTATTTTACAAATTTTATTTTTGATTTAATATATGTTGTTTATTTTTTTCCAATGATTGAGCCAATTGACTGAAATTTTCACATGATTTTGTAAATAATTGGTCAATGTATTGGTATGATTGTTGTTTAATTTTATTTGCTTCTTGGTTTGCTTGTTCAAGAATTCTTTGTGCTTCTTGTCTAGCCTCTGCTGTTATTTGATGTTCTGAAATCATTCTTTGATATTGGCTTTTAGCTTGTTCTTTGAAATTTTTGATTTCATTATTTGCATTTTGTACTTTAGATCTTGCTTCGTTTTCTGCTTCTTGCAAAATTCTTTCTTTTTCATCGTTAATCCATTGAGCATTTTTGATTTCTGTTGGAAGAGAATCTCTCATATCTCTAACAATTTCAAAAATTTCATCTGGATCAACTGAAACCTTTCTAGAAAATGGAACAGAACTAGCATTATCCATTATATCTTCAATTTCATCAATTAGTTCGTTAATATTTGCCATTAGTTTTTTCCTCCTAGTTTATTTTTTTCATATATAGCTTTTTTTACATTTTTTGATACAAATTTAGATACATCTCCACCAAAACTAGCTAGCTCTCTTACTCCACTTGAGCTTATAAATGAGAATTTCGGATCAGAAAGTAGAAATATAGTTTCAAGATCTTCATATAGGCTTGAATTAAATTGAGCAATATTCATTTCGTACTCATAGTCTGTAACTGCCCTTAAACCCCTCACTATAATTTTTGAATTTTCTTTTTTTGCAAAGTCAACTAACAAACCTTCGAAAGTTTTGACTTTTACATTATCTAGTTGAAATTCTTTAATTTCATTTTCTATTAATTGTTTTCTCTCTTTAATTGAGAAAAGAGAGTGCTTGGCTTCATTTATCAATATAGCAATGACTACCTCATCAAACATCTTATTTAATCTTTTTATTATGTCTAAGTGTCCGATTGTAATAGGATCGAAGCTACCTGGATATATCACTTTCATAGCAATAAATTTTTATGATTTTCCTTCCATATTTTTTTTCTTTAATCAAATTTAAATTAGTCATATCAGAAAAATCAATATTCCTATCTGATTCGCTTATTATTATACCATTTTTATTTAATAAATGATAGGTCATTATATATTCTAGACTAATTTTCAAATAATCTTCTTTATAAGGAGGATCTAGGTATATGTAATCAAAAGTTTTATTATTTTCTTTTAAAATTTCCAAAACTTTTCTAAAATCCCCTCTTATAGTTAAAGCATTTTGACTTTGAATTTTTTCTATATTTTCCTTGAGTATTTTATAATTTGAATTATTTAATTCTCCAAAAACAACTTCTTTTGCACCGTGTGATAAAAATTCTATTCCCATTTGTCCTGTACATGAAAATAAATCCAAAGCTGTAAAATCTTTTTTGTAAGGATAAAGCATAGCCATAACTGCTTCTTTTACCTTATTATCTGTAGGTCTTGAATTGTTAGCTTTTGGAGATTTTATATTAAATCCTTTATACTTTCCAGCTACTACTCTCATTAATTTAACACAATCCTTTTGTCTATATTAAAATATTTTTCTAAATAAGAAAAATTAACTCCTTCGAAATTTTTATCTTTAAGATATGTAAATATTTTAAAGCAAAGATTTATTTCATCTTCTTTTAAATTGAAATAATTTACATCATCAAGATTTTTTCCATGTTGAATTGTTGATAGAATCTTGCCAGCACCTCTTAGTTTCAAATCTTTTTTTGCAATTTCAAAACCGTCGTTTGAATTTTTTATTATATTTAGCTTACTTCTCTCATCAACTTTTTCGCTAATCAAATAGCAAAATGATTTATAAGAGCCTCTACCTATTCTTCCTCTAAGTTGGTGTAGTGATGATAAACCAAAATTATTGGCATTATAAATTATCATACAATTTGCATTAGATACATCAATTCCAACTTCTATAACTGTAGTAGATATTAGAATATCAATTTTACCATCAGAAAAATCTCTAAGAATTTCTTCTTTTTCACTTGCCTTTAACTTTCCATGAAGCTTTTCAATTCTAATATTTTTAAATCTTTTTTTATAGCGTTTATATAAATTCTCTAAAGAATTTATATCATCACTCTCTATAGAATCACTTACAACATAAACTTGCCTACCACTTTTTATAAAATCATCTATTTTAGAAAACAGGCTATTTTCCATTGACAAAAGAACAAGTTCAGTTATAATTTCTCCTCTACCTTTTGGAAGTTCAGTAATTTGAGATAAATCTAATAATTTTTTCATCTTCAAAAAAAGTGTCCTAGGAATAGGAGTTGCTGTCATTGTTAGATAATTTGCATCATTACCTTTTTCGTATAAGGCTTGTCTTTGTCTAACTCCAAACCTATGCTGTTCATCCGCAACAATTAATTTCAAATTTTTAAACTCCACATCATCTACAATAAGTGCATGTGTCCCAATAACAATGTCTATTTCGCCATTTTTGATTTTATTCTTAAGGTCTTCCTTATTTTTTGTTGATGATGTAAGTAAAGAAATTTTTAAGCCAAAACTTTCAACAAATTCTTTATTTTTCTCATATTGCTGAATTGCCAAGACTTCTGTTGGAACCATCATACAAGTTTGGTATGAATTTATCGAAAAAATAATCATCACTATTAAAGCAATAATAGTCTTACCACTTCCAACATCCCCACACAAAAGCCTATTCATAATAGACTTACTTGTAGAATCTTTTAAAATTTCAATCAAAGATTTATATTGACTTGGTGTCAATTTAAAATCAAGCTTATTTAAAATATCATTTAGATTATATTTTAAATTTAAATCTTGGTAGGAATTTTCTTTTTGCATTACATAAATAAAAATCAATTCCTTCAGTAAATCTATAATTTTAATTTGACTTTTAGCACTTTTTAAATTTTCAAGGCTAGTTGGGAAATGAATTTCCTTCAAATTTGAAAGTTTATTCGAAAAATTAAAGTCATCAAGAACTTTTTTATCTAATAAAACTTCATTTTCATCAAAAAATTCCAAGGCTTGACCTATAAAATCAGATAAATTTTTATTAGTCAAAGATTTTGTAAGCGGATATATAGGTACAATATTTCCAATTCTATCGTCATCTATATCTGTAAATTCTGGATTATGGCATTCAATTTCATAACCATTTTTTACGATTTTTGTATAAAATTTATATGTTTGTCCGATTTTTAAGGATCTTGGCGAAAATTTGTCGTTAAAAAATACTATTTTTACTCTTTTATCATTTTCACTCGCATAAAGATAAGAGATAGAAAATTTTTTACTATAATTTGTATAAAGCTTTGATTCTATTTTCCATTCAAAATAATGTTTATTTCCATCAAGACCATGGGATAAGTCGTATTTTTTTGACCTATCCTCATATTCCCTAGGATAATAATTATATAAGTCTTCTATCTTATAAATTGATAATTTTTCTAAATATTCTTTTTTCTTTTTGCCTAAACCTTTTAGGTCCAAAAGATCCATCTATCCTACTCCAAGGTAATAGTGTAATAATATAAAGGTTGTCCACCATAAATCAATTCTACATCGCAATCTTTGAATTTTTTTTGAGCAAATTTTTGAAGTTTTCTGGCTTCTTTATCTTCTATATCTTCTCCATAATATATGGTTATAAGAGATGTGTCATCATCGACAGCCTTCTCCAAAGTTTCTCTAGCAGTTTTTTCTATTGTTTTTTTGCTTGTAACAATACTATTGTCAACTATGCCAATGTATTCATCTTTTCTAATTTCTACATTGTTCACATTTGTATCTCTAACTGCTATAGTAACTTCCAAAACTCTTACATCTTCAATCGCATCGTTGAAATTTTCCATATTTTCATCTAGTGATTCATCTTCATCAAATGAAAGTAGGGCAGAAAAAGATTCTGGAATTGACCTAGTTTCAACTACTCTACAAGTTTTATCAGACAATTGACAAGCTTGTTTAGCGCTCATAATTATATTTTTATTATTAGGGAAGATAATAATATTTTCGCTATCAACTTTTTCAATAGCCTTAAAAATATCTTCAGTTGAAGGGTTCATAGTTTGCCCACCAGCAATAATCCTATCAACATTTAAACTTTCAAACACTTTATCATAGCCTTCTCCCCTTGAAACAGCTATGAATCCATATTTTTTAGATGGTTTTTTGTTTACTTTTATATCATTCAATACATCTGGATTAGTATTTTCAACATTCATCGTCAAAACTTGTCCATAATTTGAAACTACTTCTAAAAGTTCCTTAATACCATCGCAATCAAATGAAAGTCTCAAAATTCCATTATCAAAATCTTCTGTCAAAGATGTAGAAAGCTCATTTAATTTTTCAAGTAAATCATCTTTTTCATCTTCACTTATGCTTACTGATAGGTCGATATTATAGTCTTTTGATGGCAAATCTTCAATTTCAATTTCTGATAAATCAGTTTCAATATCAATTTCTCCATTTAAAGCTTTTAAAGCACCCTCAAGCAAAAACATCAATCCTTGTCCACCAGAATCTACAACCTTAGCCTCTTTTAAAACGGGCAATAAATTTGGAGTATCAAGCAAAGCCTTATGACCAGCTGCAATAATTTTATATAAATACTTATCAATATCAATGTTACTTTCAAAAGCGTTATTAGCTTCTTCTGCCATCAATCTTGACACAGTTAAAATTGTTCCCTCAGTAGGTTTCATTACAGCCTTATAAGCAGTTTTATTTGCAACTGTAAAAATATCTCTTATACTTTCTGCATCAATAATATCCTTGCCTTTTATAGCTTTAGACATTCCCCTACAAAGTTGTGATAAAATTACACCAGAATTTCCTCTCGCTCCCATCAAAGTGCCTTGGCTTAAAGCCTTAGCAACATCATAACAAGATGAGGTTTCAGTATCCTTTACTCTTTCTACACCAGATTTCATTGTCATAGTCATATTTGTTCCCGTATCCCCATCTGGAACAGGAAAAACATTTAAGCTATCGACAACATCCCTTTTCTCATTAAGTAGTTCAAAAGCTTTAATAATAATGCTTTTGAACTTATTACTATCGATTTTTTTCATATTTCACCTAACTTCTAATTCCTTGAACTAAAATATTTACACTAGATACACCAACATTAAGAGAATGCTCAACATTATATTTCACATTTTCAATTATATTTTGGCATACAACTGCAATTCTTACACCATAATTTAAAAACAATGATATATCTATATTCACAGTTCCATCTATATTTCTTAAAACTTTTACACCTCTGTTCATATTATCAATGCCTAAAAGTTTATAAAATCCATCTTTTGTACTTCTGCTAGCAAGACCTACAACGCCATAGGATTCCATAACAGAAGCTGCAGCAATATTTGCAATTACTGTTTCTGAAATACTAACTTTACCGTAATTGTTTTTATACTTAATTGCCATAAACTCCTCCATTTTATTTTTTTATATATAATTTATTATACCATAAATAGTAAATATTTATAATTGTACGTTTTAGCAAAATTAAATTTAAAATTTTTAAAAGTTTTCAATATAATTTTTTTTAAAATTTTTAAAAAAAATCTTCAAAATTAATTTTACGCACAAAAAAAGGATGAGCAAGCTCATCCTTTAAAATTTTTATTTAATTTATCTTATTTTCCAGCTAATCTCTTATATGTTTGATATCTATCTTTTGCAGCTTTTTCTGCTTCTTGATATAATTGGTCAGCTGTTTCAGGGAATGATCTCTTGAGTGAAGAGTATCTAACTTCTCCTTGGATAAATTCTTGGAATGATTCCTTAGGTTCTCTTGAATCTAATTGGAATGGATTCTTTCCTTCATCAGCAAGTCTTGGATCGAATCTCCATAAGTGCCAGTAACCAGCATCAACTGCTTGTTTTTCTCTAAATTGAGATTTACCCATACCGATTCTTATACCGTGGTTGATACATGGTGCATAGCAAATGATTAGAGATGGTCCATCATAGCTTTCAGCTTCTTTCATAGCTTTGATTGTTTGGTTTTGGTTTGCACCCATAGCAACTTGTGCTACGTAAACATAACCGTATGAAGTCATCATTAAACCAAGGTCTTTCTTTCTTACCTTTTTACCAGATGCAGCAAATTGTGCTACTGCTGATAATGGTGTAGCTTTAGATGATTGTCCACCTGTATTTGAGTAAACTTCTGTATCAAATACTAAGATATTGATGTTTTCTCCACTAGCTAGTACGTGGTCTACTCCACCAAATCCAATATCATAGCTCCATCCGTCTCCACCAAATATCCAAACTGATTTTTTAATCATATAGTCCTTTAGTGAATATATTTTGTGTAGTAAATCTTTTTGTTTTTCATCACTTACACTGTTAGCTTTTTCTTCAAGGTTAAGAATTTTAGCTGTTGCTTCTTTTGAAGCTTTAACGTCTTCTTTTCCTTCAATCCATGCTTTGAATGCTTCGCTTAATTCACTATCAGCTTCTAATTCATTGAATTGATTCATATATGTTTCAAGAAGGTGTTTGTTTGAATCAGCTGCAAGTTTCATACCATAACCATATTCTGCTGCATCTTCGAATAATGAATTACCCCAAGCTGGACCTTGTCCGCAAGCATTTGTTGTATATGGTGTAGCTGGTGATGATGCTCCCCAAATTGATGAACAACCTGTAGCATTAGCTATATACATTCTATCTCCAAATAATTGAGTAACAAGTTTTGCGTATGGTGTTTCTCCACATCCTGCACAAGCACCTGAGAACTCAAGTAATGGTTGTTTAAATTGAGAACCTTTAATTGTCATTGGATCCATAACATCTTCTTTGTATCCAACTTCTTCATGAGCATATTCCCAATTATCTTTTTCTTTTTCTAATTCTTCCTCAAAAGGTTTCATTAAAAGAGCCTTCTTTGGAGCTGGACATACATCAGCACAGTTTCCACAGCCTGTACAATCAAGTGGTGAAACTTGGATTCTGAAATCATATCCGTCCATTCCCTTACCAATTGCTTTCTTTGTTTCAAATCCTTCTGGTGCATTAGATTTTTCTTCTTCTGTTAATAAGAATGGTCTAATTACAGCGTGAGGACAAACGTATGAACATTGGTTACATTGGATACAATTATCAATTTGCCATTCTGGTACGTTAAGAGCAATTCCTCTCTTTTCATATTGAGTTGTACCTGGTTCAAAGTCTCCATTTGTTCTATCTTTGAAAACTGAAACCGGAAGTTCGTCTTCTTTTTGTTCAATCATTGGTTTAACGATGTTTTTGATGAACTCTGGAAGTTCTTTTTCTTCTTTAACTTCATCTTTTGCATCTTTCCATGAATCTGGAACATTAACTTTAACTACTGCATCAATTCCTTGATCTACTGCTTTGTAGTTCATGTTTACTATATCATCACCCTTGTGTCCATAAGCTTTAACTATAGAATCTTTAAGGTATTTGATAGCTTCATCTATTGGAATTACATTTGCAAGGTTAAAGAATGCAGATTGCATTATCATATTTGTTCTTGAACCTAATCCAATATTAGCAGCAATGTGAGAAGCATCTATTATATTAAAGTTAATATTGTGTTCAGCAATGTATTTTTTCATTGAAGCTGGTAGATGTTGTTCAAGTTCATCTTCTGACCATGGGCAGTTTAATAAGAATGTACCACCATCTTTAAGTCCAGCTAATAAATCATATTGATTAACGTAAGCTGGTTTTGAACATGAAATAAAGTCAGCTTCATCTAATAGATATGTTGATCTAATTGGATTTTTACCAAATCTCAAGTGTGATACTGTAAGTCCACCAGATTTTTTAGAATCGTAGTCAAAGTAACCTTGAGCGTACATATCAGTATTATCACCGATGATTTTGATAGCTTGTTTATTAGCTCCGACTGTTCCATCAGATCCGAATCCCCAGAATTTACATCTGCTTGTACCTTCTTGTCTGATTCTTAAATCTGTTCTTTCAAGTGATTTATTTGTAACATCATCTGTTATTGATAATGTGAAATCATCTTTCATTTCGCCAGCTAAATTGTTAAATGCTGCTTCAATGTCTGCAGGGATTGTATCTTTTGAAGATAATCCATATCTACCACCTATAATTTGTGGTTTATCTTCTACATCATAATAAGCTGATTTAACATCAAGTAATAATGGTTCTCCAACTGAACCTTTTTCTTTTGTTCTATCTAAAACAGCAATTTTCTTTACTGTTTTTGGTATAGCTTTTAATAGATGGTCTTTTGAGAATGGTCTGAATAAGTGAACTTCAACCATACCAACTTTTTTGCCATCTTCTACTAATTTATCAATAGCTTCTTCAGCTGCTTGGCAAACAGAACCCATAGCAATGATGATTTCTTCTGCATCATCTGCACCATAATAATTAAATAATCCGTAATTTGTACCGATTAATTCATTGATTTTGTTCATGTAGTTTTCTGTTATACCTACTATATCAGTATATGCAGGGTTTGAAGCTTCCATTCTTTGGAAGAAAATATTCTTTTCAGCTGTACCGATTGTTTTTGGTCTTTCTGGATTTAAAGACTCATTTTTAAATTTATCTACAGCTTCGTAGTTTACTAATGGAGCTAATGTATCATAGTCCCAAACTTGTATTTTTTGAATTTCGTGACTTGTTCTAAATCCATCAAAGAAATGGCAGAATGGAATTCTCCCTTCAATTGCTGCTAAGTGAGCAACTGGTCCTAAGTCCATTACTTGTTGAACTGATCCTGAACATAGCATAGCAAATCCTGTTTGTCTTGCTGCCATAACGTCAGAATGGTCACCGTAAATTGAAAGTGCGTGAGTTGCTAGTGTTCTTGCTGCAACATGGAATACACCTGGCAATCTTTCTCCAGCAATCTTATACATATTAGGGATCATTAATAATAATCCTTGACTTGCTGTGTATGTAGTAGTAAGTGCTCCTGCTGCAAGTGCTCCGTGTACTGCTCCTGCTGCACCAGCTTCTGATTGCATTTCCTTTACTTCAACTGGTCTTCCAAATACGTTTTTTCTACCGTTTGCTGCCCAAACATCTACTGCTTCAGGCATTGGTGATGAAGGTGTTATTGGATAGATTGTTGCTACATCTGTAAACGCATAAGATACGTGAGCAGCTGCAGTATTACCATCCATAGTCTTCATAGCTCTTTTAATTGTCATTTAAGACCTCCTAAAAATTATATGAATCAATTATCGTCAACACTATTTTTAGTATAATAAATATCACGTCATTAGTCAAGTAAATATCAAATATTTTCACGAGCTAATTATCATTGTCAGAATTTTTAAATAGATTGTCTGTCATTACTTTTGCTGCGTTATATCCCATAGATTTTTCTCTTTGGTTCATAGCCGCAACTTCGATAATCATGGCTAAATTTCTTCCTGCTCTTACTGGAATTAAAATTTTTGGAATTTGAACATTTAAAATTTCTGTATAATGCTCATCAAGTCCCAACCTGTCATATTCATAATCTTCTCTCCAATGTTCAAGTTCTATTACCAAATCTATGTCAGTTGAAACTTTTACAGAGCCTGTACCATATAGTCTTCTTACATCTACAATTCCAAGACCTCTAATTTCTGTGTAATGTCTTATATTTTCTGGAGCTTGTCCTACAAGTTTATTGTCATAAGCTGCCATTTCTACAACATCATCTGCTACAAGTCTATGGCCACGATTTACTAAATCTAAAGCCGTTTCACTTTTTCCTACAGAGCTTTCTCCTCTAATTAAAACTCCAACACCAAAAACTTCTAGAAGTTCTCCGTGAATTTGAGTTCTATCTGCAAAAATATATTCTAGTTCTTGCGAAATTATTGATGTCAATTTTGTAGTAGGAAGTTTTGACCTTAAAATTGTAATATCATAGTAATCAGCAAGGTCTAATATATCTTTTGGCAATCCTGCATTGTATGAAAAAAGTATGGCTGGCATTTTATATGATAATATTCCCCTAAATCTTTCATATTGCATTCTATTGTCAAGACTTGTTAGGTAAGTATATTCTACACTTCCTATTATTTGTAATCTTTTGTAAGGAAATTCTTCCAAATATCCTGTAAGTTGAAGACCTGGCCTATTAATATCTGGACTTTGCAAAATAACTTCATCATAATCTGTGGATTTGTGAACTATTTCAAGACCTAAAATTTCAACCACGTCTTTTAATTTTACGCTTGTTTGTTTTCCCATTTTATCCTCTTTAATTGTTTAGTTTAAAATATTTAATTATTTCAAGTGCTTGGCTTTCCCCAATCAAATCTACTTCCATAAGCTCTTCTAAACTTGCTTTTTTTATATTTTTTACGCTTTTAAAATGTTTTAGAAGATTTTCTTTTTTTCTTTTTCCTATGCCATTAATATTATCAAGTTCAGATTTTTTCATAGTTTGAGTCATTAATTTTCTGTGATAATTTATGGCAAATCTGTGGGCTTCTTCTTGGATTTCGTAAATTAATTTATATACTGGATCTCGTTTTTTTATTTGTATTTCTTTATTTTCATATATAATTGCTCTTGTTGTATGCTTGTCATCTTTAACAAGTCCTGCAACTTCTATTGAAAAATTTAAATCTTTCAAAACTTTTTTTGCAGATTTTACTTGACCCTTTCCCCCATCCATTAATATTAAATCCGGTAGTTTTCCAAAACCAGTATAAGTATTATTATTTTTGATTTCTTTTTTTGCTCTTTCAAATCTTCTTGTAAGAACTTCTTCCAAGGAATGATAATCATCTGGCCCTTCTATAGTTTTTATTTTGAATTTTCTATATTCTTTTCTTTCTGCTATCCCATTTTGAAATACAACCATTGATCCAACTGATTGGACCCCCGATGTATTAGAAATATCGTAAGCTTCTATCCTGCTTAAAGATTTTAAATTCAAAATTTCTTTTAATCCATTTAAGCCAGAATGTTTTTTTCTTTCTTTTTCCTCAAGCCTTTTTTCGTATTTTTTCATCATATCGCTTGCATTTCTAAAAGCCATATCTACTAATTCTTTTTTCTTGCCAAGTTTTGGGCAAGTAATTTTTACCTTGTTGCCTTTTTTCTTTTCAATAAATAAATTAAGAGCATCAAGATCTGATGGCAATTTGTGAACTAAAATTTCTTTTGGTATATACATAAGATTTAAGTAAAATTGCTTCATAAAAGATGAAATTATATCTTCATCTTTTTCTCTATAATCATCTTTAATAATAAAATGTTGTCTATCGACGATTTTTCCATCTCTCATAAAAAATACCTGCATAGTTACATAATATATTCCTTTGGACATTGCAATTATATCTATATCATCACCATTTGTTGTAGTAACTTTTTGTTTTTGAGAAATGGTTGACAAGGCCCTATGGTAATCTCTGTATTTTGCAGCATTTTCAAAATCCAAAATTTCACTTGCCTTATTCATCTTATTTATAACTAAATTTGGTATATAATCAGATTTATTTTCTAAAAAATTTTTGATTTTAGTTATATTTTCCATATATTCTTTTTCATCTCCCTTACCAACGCATGGAGCTTTACACCTATTTATATAATAATTTAGACAGGGTCTATCTAATTGCTGTCCCTTATCAAAATTTAGATTGCAAGTTCTTATTGGATAAAGTATATGAAATAATTCTATTACATCATTTACTGCATAAGCATCAGGATAAGGACCATAGTAATAACCCTTATCCTTTTTTACATTTCTTACTTTTTGAATTCTAGGAAATTTTTCATTAGTAATTTTTATATATGGATATTGCTTATCATCTCTTAGTACAATATTATATTTGGGTCTGTTTTTCTTTATTAGATTTGATTCTAATACAAGAGCTTCAACTTCATTTTCTACAATTATATATTCAAAATGATTTATGTGACTTACCATTGCAAGGACTTTTCTGCCCTTGTTTTTATTATTGTCAAAATATTGGCTTACACGTTTTTTTAAATTTATAGCCTTACCAACATAGATTATTTCATCTTGGCTATTTCTCATTATATAAACGCCTGGTAGGTCTGGTAATTCTTTCAATTTTTCCTTTATTTGATTGTTCATCAAATTTCTTTACATCTTTCTATCAAATATTCTAAATCTGATCCTTCAAGATATGGAGATAAAACTTCTTGACATTTTTTATTATATGAATTTAGCCATTCTATTTCCCACTTATCCATCATATCCATATTTATTGGTCTAGTATCAATTGGCACGTAAGTTAGACATTCGAATTTCATAAATTTACCAAATTCATTTTCCAAATCTTTTTTCACATAAACTTCGCTTTCAATTCTTACTCCGTGTTTATCTGCTATATATAGACCTGGCTCAATTGAAGTTGTCATATTTTCTAATAATTCTACATCATTAAATTGAGAAATATTATTTGGACCTTCGTGAACTGTCAAGCTAAATCCTACTCCGTGGCCTGTTCCATGGAAATAATCTTTTCCAGCTTTCCACAATGGATATTTAGCAATTGCATCTAATCTTTGTCCTTTGGTTTTTTCTTTAAATCTTGCACTCATCAAGGCTATATGAGATTTTAAAACTAGGGTATAGTCTTCTTTTTCTTCATCGGTCAATTCTCCAAGGGCAATTGTTCTTGTTATATCTGTAGTTCCTTCTTTGTAATGAGCTCCTGAATCTACCAATAAAAGTGATTTTTCTTCAAGAGTTTTTGATGAAAGTGAAGTTGGTTCATAATGGACAATAGCTCCATTTTCTTTGTAGCCTGCAATTGTTTCAAAAGAATCTTCAATATATGATTCATTTTCTTTTCTCAAATCTTGCAATTTTTTGCTAGCTATAAGCTCTGTCAAAGAACCTGTACTTGTTCCAACTTCAACCCAATTAAAGAATTTAATCAAGCTTACACCATCAATAATATAAGCTTTTCTTTCATTTTCTAATTCAGTTTCATTTTTAACCGCTTTCATTTGAGTTGAAATATTTACACCGCTAGTAATTCTTACATTTGAATTTATAGAATCAAAAATTGCAACGTTAGTTCTTTCTGGGTCTATATAAATTCTATTTTTTCCCTTAATATTTTTTAATAAAGAATAAATATAATCATAAGAATGAACTTTTACCTTATTTTCTTTTAAATAATCCAAAACTTCATCGTCAAGTTTATCTTGGTCTATGCAAAGATGAATTTCATCCATTGAAACCAACAAATATGACAAAACTACTGGAGTGTACCCAATATCATTTCCCCTAATATTTAAAAGGTAGCAAATATCTTCTGGAGAACCAATAAAATTATAATCGCAATCTTTTTTCTTTAATTCTTCTCTTAACCTATTTATTTTTGATTCTAAACTTTCGCCAACAAATTTTTGATCATAAATCCAAACTTTTTCTTTTGGAAGGCTTGGTCTATCTTCCCAAATTTGAGAAATATAATCTATGTCATAAACCAAAGCACGTGATGCCATATTTTCACTTAAAGATTTGTAATCTTTTACTGAATAACAAGTACCATCAAAACCAATTTTTCCAAATTCTCCAACTTCTTCCAACAAAAATTCTTCCATACTTGGATCTTCATCAAAACCTTGTTTATAAAATTCAAATTCTGAATATTTTAATTCATTTGCAGCTTGCAAAAAATATCTTGAATCTGTCCAAAGTCTTGCCTTATCTTTTGTAACAACGCAAACTCCCGCAGAGCCAGTAAAACCTGAAATAAATTCGCGAGTTTTATAATAATCACTAATATATTCTGATTGATGAGGATCAGATGTATTAATAATATAAGCATCTATTTTTCTGCTAGCCATTAGCTCTCTAAGCTTTTCTAGTTTTTGATCAATATTCATAATTTCTCCTTTATTTTTATAATCTCATTCATATTATACCATTGTTGCATAATATAAAAATTGATTTTTTTAGGCGCTTTCTATATAATTAATAATGCTAAATAAAGAATAAAAAAGAGAGAGTGATTAAATGAAATTAGGAATAGTTGGCCTACCAAATGTAGGCAAATCAACTTTATTTAATGCAATTACAAAAGCTGGAGCAGAAATTGCAAATTATCCTTTTTGTACAATAGATCCAAACGTAGGACTTGTAAATGTTCCAGATTATAGAGTTGATTATCTTGCAAAAATGCACAATTCAAAAAAAATTGTACCAGCAGCTATAGAATTTTATGATATAGCAGGACTTGTAAAAGGTGCAAGTAAGGGCGAAGGATTGGGAAATAAATTTTTATCAAATATAAGAGAAACAGATGCAATTGTAGAAGTTTTGCGTTGTTTTAACGATCCAAATGTAACCCATGTTGATGGTAACATTGACCCATTAAGAGATATTGAAACAATAAATTTTGAGCTTATACTTTCAGACCTTGAACTTGTTGAAAAAGTTTTGGTAAAAAGAGAAAAAGTTGCAAAATCTGATAAATCAGCAAGAAGCGAAGTTGAATTATTAAAAAGAATAAAAGAAGTTTTGGAAGAAGGAAAATCTGCCAGAGTTTTAAATTTGCACGATGAAGAAAAGGCTCTTCTTAAAACCTACCAACTTCTTTCAACAAAACCAATAATTTATGTTTGTAATGTCGATGAAAGTGATGTTGCAAATAACGGCGATGACAATGAATTTGTAAAAAAAGTTAGAGAATTTGCCCAAGAAGAAAACGCTCAAGTTTCTGTTGTAAGTGCAAAAATTGAACAAGAAATATCAGAGCTTGAAAGCGAAGAAGAAAAGAAAGAATTTTTGGAAATGATTGGTCTTAGCGAATCAGGTTGCGATCAAGTTATAAAAGATTCTTACAAAACCTTAAATTTAATTTCATTTTTGACAACAGGAGAAGATGAAACAAGAGCTTGGACAATTACAAATGGGACAAAAGCTGTAGATGCTGCTGGAAAAATCCACACAGATATACAAAGAGGTTTTATAAAAGCAGAAATCGTAAGTTTTGATACTCTAAAAGAATATGGTAATATGGCAAAAGTAAAAGAACATGGTCAACTTCGTATGGAAGGAAAAGATTATGTTATGAAAGATGGAGATATTACCAATTTTAAATTTAATGTTTAGGTGAAATATGAAAAAACAAGCTAAACTTATTGTTCATACAGGTTCTATGTTTTCAGGAAAAACAACTTCCCTATGGCGTGAGCTTTATAGGATGAAAGTTGCAGGATACAAAACAATTGCATTCAAACCATCAGTTGATTCAAGACATGAAGATGAAAAAATAATAAGCCACGATAATTTGGAGCTTGATGCGATTAAAATAGAATCTATAAAAGAAATTTTGGATTATGCAAAAAATAATGAAATTGATGCTATAGGAATTGATGAAGTTCAATTTTTTCCAGACAAGCCATCAAAAATTGTCGACTATTTTGTAGAACTTATGCAAAATCATATTACAATTGTTGTCTCAGGTCTTGATATGGATTATAAAACAAAACCATTTGAAGTTGTAAAAGAGCTGATGCCAATAGCTGACGAATTAATAAAACATCATGCTATTTGTGCATCATGCGGAGAAGATGCTTGGGTTTCATTTAGAAAATCTTACAATGAAGAAAGAATAGAAATCGGAGCTCAAGATTCATACGAGCCTTTGTGCAGATCATGCTACAATAGAAAAATGAAAGATAGAGAAAAAAATAAAAATCAAATATCACTAGATGAAATTTAAACTGCTCTTTTAGAGTAGTTTTTATTTTTTAAAAAATTTTATATTTACAAACGAAAAAAGGCTGCTATTTATAGCAACCTTATTTTTGTTTATAAAATTATTATCTTTCAACTACTAGAGCTGTTCCCATTCCTCCACCTATACAAAGTGTAGCAAGACCTTTTTTAGAATCTCTTTTTTCCATTTCGTATAGAAGTGTTGTAAGAATTCTTGCTCCAGATCCTCCGATTGGGTGACCTATAGCAATTGCTCCACCGTTTACATTTGTTTTTTCTGGATCAAAGCCCATTTCATTTCTTACAGCGTATGATTGAGCTGCGAAAGCTTCGTTTGATTCAACTAAGTCAAGATCTTCAACTTTCCATCCTGCTTTTTCAAGAGCTTTTTTACTTGATGGAATTGGACCTGTTCCCATAACTTTTGGATCAACACCTGCTGATGCATAACTTACGATTGTAGCTAATGGTTTAACGCCTAATTCTTTAGCTTTTTCTTCACTCATAACTACAAGACAAGCTGCTCCATCGTTAATTCCTGATGCGTTAGCTGCTGTAACTGTACCATCTTTTATAAATGCTGGTCTTAATTTAGAAATTCCATCTTTTGTTACACCGTCTCTGATATATTCATCATCTTCAACAACTGTAACATTTCCTTTTCTATCTTTAATTTCTACTGGAGCGATTTCATCTTTAAATCTTCCTTCAGCACGAGCCTTGCTTGCTCTTTGTTGGCTTACTGCTGCAAGATCATCTTGCATTTCTCTTGTGATTCCATATTTTTCAGCTACATTTTCAGCTGTAACTCCCATGTGATAATCATTGTAAACGTCCCAAAGACCATCAGTAATCATTTCGTCAACAAATTTTTTATCTCCCATTCTAGCTCCCCATCTAGATTCATTAGATAAGAATGGAGCGTTTGACATACTTTCAGCACCACCTGCTAAAACAACGTCAACATCTCCTGCTAAAATCATTTGAGCTGCAAGTGAAACAGTTCTAAGTCCTGATCCACAAACTTTATTAATTGTCATTGCAGGTGTTGTTATTGGGATTCCTGCTCCAAGTGAAATTTGTCTTGCAACGTTTTGTCCAAGTCCTGCTTGTAAAACGCATCCTAAAACAGTTTCTTCAACATCTTCTGGTTTAATTCCAGCTCTTTCGATAGCTGCTTTAGCTGCAACAACACCCAAATCAACTGCGCTTTGTGATTTTAAAGCTCCACCAAAACTTCCTACTGGAGTTCTAGCTGCACTTGCAATTACTACTTTTCTTGTCATAATTTCCCCTTTCGATTTTATATCTGATAAATTGTTATCTTAACTTACAATACGATTATAACATGTAGTTAAAAATTTATCAAACATTTTCTAATAATTTTTATTTGGATTTTGAAATCCTTTTTCTAATATTTTTACTTACAATAAAAATATACAGGATAAAAAAATAATTGCAAAAAATTTCTAATAAAAAACATCCAAAAATTAATTTGGATGAAAAAATTTATTTATTTTTATTTAATTTTAAATATAGGCTAGTAAGGATAATTATAACAATTAGAGGAATTATCCAAGGAAAATCTACAATATTTAAGGAGATAACTTGTATAATTTTTTTTAACACAGATTCTAAACCAACTAACAAAGAAACATTTACATTAAACATTTCTTTTAAAATGTCTATCAAGCTAATTAGAGCATCCATAAATGAAACAATTGTTACCACAATAAAAGAATTTCTAATTACTAATCTATCAATAGAATTTTTTCCAATCAAATTAAATACTACTAAAACAATTGCTAAAGGATAGACAAATTGTAAAAATGGTCCTGTAAGCTTTACTATTGATTCCACTCCAAGAACAGATAATAATAAAGACACTAAAGCTATTGCTATTGCAAGAAAACTATAATTGAATTTATTTTTAGAAAATTCTGCGAAAATATTAGAAATTGATGAAATCAAACCTACAGATGTTGTAAAACATGCCATAATAATTGCGACTAATAAAACAAATTTCCCCTTATCTCCAAGAATTTTTTCTGAAATAAAATTTAGTAAAGTTACTCTTGAATCTGTATCAATACTTGTTGATGCACTTGCTCCCAAAAATGTAAGTGAAATATATACAAAAGCAAGTCCTACAACTGCAATTAGTGATGCTTGAATAGTCTTTTTTAATAATTGATTTTTATAGCCTTTTTTTATCACGCTTTCTACAATTATTGGTGTAAAAGCAAGGGCTGCCAAAGCATCCATTGTATTATATCCTTCAAGCATTGAATCAGAGAATATTTTACTTAAATCTATATTAATTTCTTTTATTGGTCCAATTGGATTTAACATCCCAACAATTATCATTATAAATAAAGAAATTAATAAAAGTGGCGTCAAAAATTTACCAATTAAATCTACAACAGAATTTTTTGCCAAAGATAAAAACAATGATAATCCAAAAAATATTAAAGTAAAGGCCCAAATGTTTACATTAAAGCCTGCTGACTGTACCATCTCAAAACTTGTAGCTGCAGTTCTTGGAATTGCTCCTAAAGGTCCAATGCAAAGAGCAATAATTAAAACTATTGCTTTTGAAAGTCTATCTCCTGCAAGTGAAGTAAAAGTAAAAATATTTCCTTGCCTTTTTGCCATACTAACTACAGCAAGCAAAGTTAATCCGACTCCTACAATTGTAAAGGCAATAGATGCCAATAACCACTTATCTCCATAAGTATATCCCAACATTGGTGGAAAAATTAAATTCCCCGCTCCAAAAAACATTGCAAATAATGCAAATCCTATTACTAAAATATCCATAACTCCTCCTTAAAGCTGTACTTTTATATTTTACCATTTTTTTGATTACTTATTAAGTCTTTTTTAAAGTTTTTTACAAATTTTTAATTATTTTCTTTAAATTTTAATATTTTTCTTTTAGAAAGATATTTATTTATAAATTTGAAAACATTTTATTATGAATTTTTATAAGATTTGACATATATTTCCAATGAAATAAGTAAAATTATCCATTTTTTAAAAAGCTATTTTTGACGAAAAAAATAGGAGATTTCTCTCCTATTTGTATGATTCTATAAATTTTTTGTCATCTTCTGTCAAAGAAAAATTATTTTGGTCAGTTATTATTTCTGCTCCTTCTTTTCTTATGACAAGTTGGTGTTCAAATTGTGAACAAACGGAACCATCTTTTGTTCTTGCTGTCCATCCATTTGAGTCCATTTTTGATTTCCAATCGCCAACTGCTATCATTGGCTCAATTGTAAATACCATATTTTCTTCTATTCTAGGACCAAATCCTTTTTTCCCATAATGTGGAACTTGTGGATCTTCGTGCATTTCTTTTCCAATTCCATGACCTATAAAGTCCCTTATAACTGAAAAGCCATTTTCGCCCTCAACGTATTGTTGAATTGCATAACCTATATCTCCAATTCTGTTTCCTGGTTTTGCAGCTTCAATTCCTTTGTAAAGAGCTTTTAAATTCACATCAACTAACTTTTCATTTTCTTCGCTCAATTTTCCAATTTTATAGGTCCAACAAGAATCTGCAAGTCCTCCCTTGTAATCTATAACATTATCAATTGAAACTACATCGCCTTCTTTTAGTACATAATCAGAAGGAAATCCGTGACAAATTTCATCATTTACGGATATGCAAAGTGTATATGGAAATCCTTGATAACCTAATTGGGCAGGTCTTGCATTTTTGTATTTTATAAATTTATTTGCAAAATCGTCAAGAAATTTTGTTGTTATTCCAGCTCTTATTACTTCTTTTATGGCAAGGTGTGTTTGGCAAAGAATTTCTGAAGCCCCATACATTTTTTCTATATCATTTTCTGTATAAAGTCTTATCATTAAAATTCCTTAAAATTTTATAATTCTTTTTGAGCAATAAATTGGAATTTTGAGCCGTCTAATTTTGGTTCAACTTCCCAAATTGAATTTATTGATATTTCTTTTGTTAATTGATCAAAATAATACATTACAATTCCTGCATCAACTAAATTTGCTTCATCTTTGTAATCTTCTAAATATAAATTTACAAAATTATCTTTTAAAACAAATCTCCATGGTTGTGAATTGTATGATGATGGTGCAAATCTTAAATATGAGAATAAATCATCAAGTCCTCTTTGGGAAAGTTCTTCTACGCTTGCTTTGTGATCTAACTCATCAATAAATACAAATTCATTTATTCCTTTTCTATCATCGTATCTGTGTTCTCTAATTTCTTGTTTTGTAGCTTCGCCAATTGCAAGAATTGACATAATTTTTCCTTCAGCATTTACAAAAGCTGATTTTAAAATATCATCGCTTACTCCGCTTACTGTAATGTAGCAAGAAGCTAGTCCTATTTCAGATAATTTGGTAATTAATTCTTCAAGACCATAAGCTCCTTTAACAAGAGCAAATTTGCTATCATTTGTAATATCAAGGGCAACATACAAAGGCGCTTTTATCATAACTCCCTTATAGCCAGCGTTTCCTTTTAATTTAAAATAAACTTCTTCTCCCTTATTATTTACTTGGTAATGAAGATCCTTTTCACCAAATTTATTTTCTAATTCTCTTGTAATTTGGTAAATCTTTTTAATTTTTTCATCATCTACTTTTTCATCTTTAAAATCTCTAGTAGAAGTTCTTGTTTTTAAAAAATTTGTAGTTAACATAATTCCTCCCGTTTTAAATATTATACCTTAAATAGTAAGTTAATAAATAAATTTATTAAATCCTCTATAATTAAATTCTTATACTTATATGATAAAATATAAATATGAAATTTACAAGCAAACAATTACAAGCTGCAAAACATTTGGACGGTCCTCTTTTGGTTTTGGCAATTCCAGGTTCTGGAAAAACTACCATGCTTTTAGAAAGAATAAAATTTTTGTCAGAACATATTGATTCGTCAAAAATTTTGAATTTAACATTTTCTAGAATCCAAGCTAATGATATGAAAAAAAGATTTGATAGCAAGGATTCAAATTTTATGACTATCCATGCTTTTTGCTATCTTATAATTAGAAATTATTTAAAAAAATATAATAGACAAGTAAATCTAATAGAAGATGAGAAAATTTACAATAAATATAATCTTGTTGGAGAAATTTATAAAAATATTAATAAGAAAAAAATGTCCAAAGAAGATTTAAATTTATTCTTTCAAAAAATTTCTTTTATGAAAAATTCTCTCCTAGATATTTCCTATCTAGAAAATGTTGAAATTTCTAATGCAGATAGAATTTATTTGGAATATGAAAAAATAAAAAAACAAAAACACCTTCTAGATTTTGATGATATGCAAGTTTATGCCTTAGAATTATTAAATGATGAGTCTTTATTAAGATCAATAAAAAATAAATATAAATATTTTCAACTTGATGAAGGTCAAGACACTTCCCTCTTACAATTTAAAATTTTAGAAAAAATTGTATATCCAGAAAATAATCTTCTAGTAGTAGCTGATGATGACCAATCTATTTATTCTTTTAGGGCAGCAGATCCAAAGTATCTTTTAAATTTTAAAGAAATTTATAAGGATGCAAAAATAATTAGTCTTGATACAAACCATAGGTCCGGGAAAAAAATCATTTCATTGGCAAGTTATTTTATAGCTCAAAACAAAAATAGGTATAAAAAAACCTATAAGCTAAGTAGGAACTTTGATGACCAGATAAAATTAAAAGAGTTTAAGAATTTTACCAAGCAATATGACTATATAACTGAAAATTTAGATAATAAAAAAACTGGTATTTTATTTAGAAATAATATTTCTGCTATCTCTCTAAGTTCTTATTTATTAGATAAAAATATTGATTTTTCTATAAATTCAAATATTTTAGATTTTTTTGAATCAAAAATTTTTACCGATATGGTTAATATAATTAATTTCTCTGAAGATTTTGATAATGTAGAAATTTTCTCAGATATTTACTATAAGATTTCAACTTATCTTTCTAAAGATGATATTGAATCTTTATCCCATAAGGCAATAAATGAAAATGTTTTTGAATTTTATGAAAATAGAGACATTGAAGATTACAAAAAGGATGCACTTTTTAATATTGAGAAAAAATTAAAACATCTTAGAAAGCTTAAGCTTGAAAAGAAAATTTCTTTCATCTACAAAAGTCTATCTTATAATTCTTATATAAATATGAAAAGCAGAAAATATATGGAAGAAACCGTAAATAAGGATATTTATATAGAAAGTCTCAGATACTTTACTAAATCATGTAAATCTTTAGATGAAGTTTATGAAAAGATAAAAATTTTAGAAAAAAAATCCAAATCTTTAATAAAGACAAATTTATCTTTAACTACCATCCATTCTTCTAAGGGATTAGAATATGATAAGGTCTTTATAATTGATTTGATAAAAAATGAATTTCCACTAATCATGGATGAAGAAAATTATTTTGAAAGACTAGAAGAAGAAAGAAGAATTTTTTATGTAGGCCTTACTAGGGCAAGAGATAGCCTATATATTTTAACTTTAAAAAATAGAAATAATAAAAAAGTTTATCCTTCAAAGTTTTACACTATAAGTTTGGATATATTAAAAAATAAGCCCTGAGCTTTAGCTCAAGGCTTTTATATTGAAATTTTATCTAAGATTCCATTTAGATAGGCTATAACAATTCCATAATTTGTCATAGGAATATTTTTTTCTTTAGCTTGTTTGATTCTTTCCATCACATATTTCTTATTAAACATACAAGCCCCACATTGGATTATTAGGTCATATTTTTCAATATTTTCAAAATCTTCTCCCCTTTGAAAGTCGATTTCTATATCCTTGTATCTTTTTTTCAAAAGTTTTGGAATTTTAACTGTTCCTATATCCTCAGATATTGGTGGATGTGAGCACGCTTCTGCAATTAGTATGTTTTTTGCACCATGGTCAAGTTTTTTTACTGATTCTATATAATAATTTATATCAGCCTTAAAGGCTGAAAATAAAACAGAAAATGAAGTGAGCCTTATGCCCTTATCCAAAATATTATAAACTTCTTTAAAATATTGAGAGTCTGTTATAACAAGGTCTGGCTTTTTATTAAATGAATTTAGGGTGTTTTCTAAATTTTTAAGATTTGTAGAAACTGCAATTGCATTTTTATCTATAATTTCCCTAATAGTCATAACTTGAGGTTTTATAAGCCTATATTTTGGAGCCTCAGCATCTTGAGGAATAACCAACAAAACTAAATCATTTTCTTTTACAAGAGATTTTGTTATAGAATTGTCTTCAATTTTGTAGGTGGATTTAATCTTATCAAAAAATTTCTCCCTGTCATGATTATTTTTTATATTTATAGCTAGTGGAAAAAAATCTTTAAATTTTTCTAGCAAATCATTTCCAATTTCTAAATCCTGCTTAGTAGCTATAAAAATTATCTTGTCATATTTTTCCTTTAAAGCATAAATTTCTTTAATTTCATCATCTATTGAGAGAAAATAAAGCAAAATATCAGCCTTTTCTATGGCTTTTTTAGTTTTTTCTATTCTTTTTTCATATAAATTTGTATCATCATCAAATCCTGCTGTATCAAAAAATAAAACCGGACCAAAATCATGAATTTCCATAGATTTTTTTATAGGATCTGTTGTAGTTCCCTTTTGACTTGAAACAATAGAAACATCTTGATCACTTATAAAATTTAAAAATGAAGATTTTCCAGAATTAGTCTTACCCAATAAGGCAAGGCTAAGTCTTTCTGAGTTATATGCTATCATACGTGAATATCTCTTTTACCATCCCTAATCTCATCAAGCCATTTTTTTGTATTAGCACGAAGGTCTGGGTTTTGAATTTTTTCTATTTCCCTACTTATTAAGGCCCTACCATCTTTTCTAGTTTTTTCACTTGCATAGTCTGTCAAATATTCATCCAAGGTAAGAATGGCGTTTGGTTGGCACATATTTCCAATTCCATGATCTTTTACAATTTTCATAAAATCTTTTCCAATCCTACCTTCTCTGTAGCAAGCTGTACAAAATGATGGTAAATAATTCATATTTAATAACCAATCAACAACTTCATCCAAGGTCCTGTTATCAGCAAGTTCAAATTGGTTAGATCCTTCAACATCTCCAATATCTTCTGAATAACCACCTACCGTAGTTTTTGATCCTCCAGAAATTTGGCTTATTCCAAGATCCAATACTTTTTCTCTAACTTTTTTAGATTCTCTTGTAGATATTATCATTCCTGTATAAGGAACAGCAAGTCTAAGACAAGCTACGATTTTTTCAAACATTTCATCACTCAACGAATTGTCAAATTCATTAGGGTCTATATCATCTGCTGGTTGAACCCTTGGAACAGAAATCGTATGTGGTCCACAATTAAATCTAGTCTCCAAGTGTTCAGCATGCATTAAAAGACCAACAAATTCATACTCATAAGATTGAAGACCAAACAAAACTCCACAACCAACATCATTAATTCCAGCACTCATTGCCCTATCCATAGATTCTGTATGATAATCATAATCGTGTTTTGGACCTGTTGGGTGAAGCAATTCATAATTTTTCTTATTATAGGTTTCTTGGAATAAAATATATGTACCAATTTCTGCGTCCAATAATTTTTTATAATTTTCTTCAGTTGTTGCTGCTATATTTACATTAACCCTTCTTATAGATCCATTTTTGTGTTTGATTGAATAAATTGTTTTGATTGATTCTAATACATATTCAATTGGATTATTTACTGGATCTTCACCAGTTTCAAGAGCTAGTCTTTTATGTCCTAAATCTTGAAGTGCAATCACTTCTTTTCTTATTTCATCTTGACTCAATTTTCTTCTTGGAATTGTTTTATTTTTTGCATGATATGGGCAATACAAACAACCATTTACACAATAATTTGACAGATATAAAGGTGCAAACAAAACTATCCTATTTCCATAAAATTTTTCCTTTAATTTTTTTGCCAATGAAAAAATTTCTTCATTTAAATCTTCTTCTTGACAAGAAAGCAAAACAAAGGCTTCTCTGTGACTAAGTCCGTGAGCTTTTTTTGCCTTTTCTAATATTTCTTTAATTAATTTCCTGTCATTTTTATGATCCCTTCCATAATCTAATGATTCAAGAATTTCTTCATGATTGATAAATTCTTCTGCATTTTTTGACTTCACATCATATTTTGCCATTTCATTCTCCTTTAAGATTTAAAAACCACCCTAATAAGGATGGTTTTGTTAAGTTTTATATTCAGCTTTAAATTTTTCCACTAAATTTTATAAGTTTTTCAAATAATTATTAGATAAATTTCATTTAAAAACTTATCTCTATTTCTTTTTATATTATATCACAAATTATCTAGAAATTTCTAATATAATTAAATTTCTCTTCTATCTTCCAAAGCTCTTTCCAATGTCAATTGGTCAAAATATTCTAAATTTGAGCCAACAGGAATTCCTGATGCTATTTTCGATACCTTTACATTTTTTCCTTCTAATAAATGTGCCAAAAATAAGCTAGTTGTTTCTCCTTCTATCGTTGATGAAATAGCTAAAATAACTTCTTTTATATCTTCCTTATCAATCCTATCTAATAATTTATCGATAGATAAATCTTCAGCTTTTACATTATCAGAAGGAGAAATAAGACCTCCCAAAATATGATATTTGCCATGATATACTGAGGATTTTTCAATTGCATATAGATTTCTAACATCTTCTATTACACAAATTGTATTTTCTTCTCTCGAAATATCTTTACAAATTCCACAAATTTCATCTTCAGTTAAATTTCCACAAATTTTACAAGGATGAATTTTGGATTTTACTTCTAGTAAAGATTTTGAAAATTCTTCTACGCTTTCTAAATCTCTTCCAACAATACTCATAGCAAGTCTTTCTGCACTTTTTTTGCCGATAGTTGGTAACTTTTGAAATTGTTCTATTAATTTATTTAAACTTTCAGGATATAAACTCATTACATCAATCCAGGAATATTAATATTGCCTGTTAATTTTCCCATTTCTTTTTGACTATATTCATCTGCTTTTTTCAAAGCATCATTTATTGCTGCAACAACAAGATCTTCTAACATTTCTGTATCTTCAGGATCTACAACATCTTCATCAATTTTAATTTTGACAACTTCTTTTTTTCCATTAACAACAGCTTCTATTACTCCACCACCAGCTGTTGAAGAAAATTCTTTTTCTTCAATTTCTTGTTGGGTTCTTGCCATTTCTTGTTGCATTTTTTGTACTTTTTTCATCATGCTATTCATATTTCCGCCGCCTGGGAATCCGCCTCTTGCCATTTTTTACTCCTTTATTCTTCAATTATTAAATTATTTCCAAAAACTTTTTCTAGTTTTTTCATCACATCATCATTCGAATCATTTTTTGATTCTCTTATACTATTATTCTTGTTAGATTTTTTTTTGTCAATACTTGATACCTTTATGGTAAAATCTCTTCCACTTACATTTTTTAAAATTTCTTTAATTTTTGCTTTTGAGCCCTCTAAAAATTGATAATATAAATTATTAGTAAAATAAATTGTAAAAATGTCACCATTTATGTCATAATTAAATCCTTCGTCCCTTATCCAAACTTTTAAAATAGGCGAACAAGATGAGGTAAATTCATTTAAAAATATATTTTCTTCTTCCTTATCTAAGCTTATATTTTCAAATGTTTTTTCACTTTCTACGTCTTCATTATCACTATGCTTATTTTCAAAATTTTCTTCTATTTTATTATCAATTTCTTTATTTTCTATATCCCTATTTTTTTCTTCAAATATTTTTTCATTTTCATCAAGCTTTTCAATATTATTTTCTTCTTTTTTTTCATAATCTAGGCTAGGTTTAGAATTTTTTATAAAATTATTCAGATTAATATTTTCAAATTTTTTATCTACTAATTTATTTATAATATCTATTGAATTTGAAGAATTATTTTCTTCTAATTTTTTTAATCTTGATAAAATATTTTCATCATCTTTTAAATTAATTAGCCTTAAAATCGCCATTTCCATAAGCAAGGCTGAATTATCAGATATTTTCATCCTATTTGAATAATCATTTAAAATTTCCAAGTAAGATACTAGCCTATCAGATGAGATTTTTTCTATTTTTTCCTTTATCAAATCCAAATAATCTAAATTTTCAATATATTTTTGATTTTGACTTGTCTTATAAATCATAATATCTCTAAAATATCCAACAAGCCCATCTAAAATATCCTTGTCATCTTTGTTATTATTTCTTAAATCAAAAAGCAAGTCCAAGGAATATTTTTGATTATATGAAATTATATTAGCTATTAATTTATCCAATGATTCAAAATCAACAAGGCCCAAAATGTTTTCTACATCTTTCAATGTAAAATTATTTTTGTCAATTGATAAAACTTGATCTAAAATCGAAAGAGCATCTCTCATAGCACCCTTTGCTTTTTTTACAATAAGCTCTTTTGCCTCTTGTTCGATTGTAATATTTCTATCGGATAAAATTATATCAATTTGTTTGATTATATCTTCTCTACCAATTTTGTTAAATTCAAATTTTTGAACTCTAGACAAAATGGTCTTTGGAATTTTTTCAATTTCTGTTGTTGCTAAAATAAAAACCAAATGACTTGGTGGCTCTTCCATAATTTTTAATAGGGCATTAAAAGCCTCTCTTGTAATCATGTGAGCCTCGTCAATAATATAAACCTTGTATTTTAAATTATTTGGCGGATAAACAACTGTTTCTTTTAAATTTCTAATATCGTCAATTCTTCTATTGCTTGCTGCATCCATTTCAACAACGTCCATTGTTGATTCTTCTTCTATTGATTTACAATTTTCACATTCTCCACAAGGAGATGAATCGATTGGATTAAGGCAATTAATTGCCTTAGCAAAAATTTTTGCACAAGTTGTCTTTCCGCATCCTCTCTCTCCTGCAAATAAATATGCATGAGATATTTGCCCAGACTTAACTTGATTTTTTAAAACATTTACAACCCTATCTTGTCCCAAAACATCAGAAAATTTTTGGGGTCTATATTCTCTATATAAAGCTTTTGCCATAATAATTCCTTTCCCTAAAGATTATACCATAGTGAAAATATTTTTTTAATTTTTAAATTGATTTGAAATTTTTCATTTTTAAAGTATAGTTTTAATCTGTAAGCATGGAGAGCTGTCCGAGTGGCTTAAGGAGCACGATTGGAAATCGTGTATACATTGATAGTGTATCAAGGGTTCAAATCCCTTGCTCTCCGCCATGCACTAGATGGGGAGTTAGCGGTGCCTTGTAACCTGCAATCCGCTATAGCAGGATTGAATTCCCAAGTTAGGATTTTAAAATATATAGTCTGCCTTAAATAAGCGGTGTTGATTGATGGGTCTTACGCAATAGGAAACTATGAACCATGTCAGGACGGGAACGTAGCAGCATTAAGTAGATCTTCTTATGTGCCGTAAGGTCACCTGTCATGAGCTGGCTGTTTGAGTAACGTATAGATTTTAATTTACGAGCTTGGGTGTGCTTACATAATATACTCTATAATGCCTTTTGTTTTGACAAAAGGCTATTTTTTTAAGAAGGAGTAAAAATGATTGGGGAAAATCTAAAAAAATTATTTAATCAACCTACGGCAAACATTATAACTCCGGCTAGCGAAGTTGCAGTTGTTAGAGAAAATGATACACTTTTACATGCGATTATTGTTTTATCAAATAGATCTTATCAAACAATTCCTGTTCTTGATGAAAATGACAGAGTTAGAGGGCTTATTTCTATTTCAAAAATTGTAATTTCATCAGAAGATGTAACATTTTTTAATGAAGAAATACTAACACAAACAAAAGTTAGCGAAGTTATGGACCAAATTGTTCCAATATTATTTGATGATTCTGATCTTGAAGATGTTTTAAGACTTATAATAAACAATAATTTTATATGTATAACTCATAGAAATGGATATTTTGTTGGAATAATTACAAGAAAAACTATTTTGGAAAGATTTACAAATATAGCTCATAATTTAGAAAATGAGTACAAATTAATTAAGAAATTATAAAAAAGGGAGAAATTTTCTCCCTTTTTTATTTTATTTTAAAAATTCCTGAGCCAAAGGCTGGTATATATAATTTATTTTTACTGTGATAATTTTCATTATAACTTGTTAAAACTTTTTCTATTTTTTCTGGCAAATCTATTTTATATTCCAAATCTGTCAAATTAATTATTACCAGATATTCTTCGTTTTTATATATTCTTTTAAATGCATACAAAGAGTATCCTTCTATTTCAAGAATTTTTGTCTTTGATTCATTTTCGTATAAATTTTTATTTCTTATATAAAAATCGCTCAATTTTTTATAAAATTCATTAAAATCTTTTTCACTTTCATTTTGTTTGAAAATATTGATTTTCTTATCAAAATTAAAAGTTTCTAAGGATCCAAATTCATCTGATGAAAAAATCATTTTATGGGAATTTAAAGTATAAACTAATAAAAACAAAGTTTTTAATTGATCATACTTTTTATCATTTGAGTTCATTTTCATTGCAAGAGATGCCCCTTCACTAAGGCTATCAAAATAATTAAATCCAAGTATATAATTCTTATAATCATTTTCTATAATATTTTTGACTATATAAGAATAATTAGCTCTTTCAAAAGGATTTTTTTGATTTATTTTTATAAGTTTTGCAAGAGTTCTATCATAAATCAAATCAAATCCCAAATCTTCTTTTATGTCGTTTTTCCAAATTGAATTATAAAAACCAATAGATATTTTATTTAAATCATTTATATATGCATTAATATTTCTTATAAAACCCAGCCAATTTTCATTGTATCCTCTTGACTTATCCCCTTGCCAAAATATAAGATTTTCTAAATTTGCAATTGCAATTCCATCAACATTAAATTCTTTAATCAAATAAGTTACAAATGATAAAATAAAAGATTTTGCTAGATTTTTTGTTGGATCTATGTTTATTAATCCACTATAATTATACAAAATATCATCGTAATCATAATTGTACATATTTGAGCCATCAAATTTATTTAAATATTTTTCAAAGGGATCAAAACTGCTTATATCAATTTCAAAAATAATTCCAAGCTTATTTTTATGGCACAAATCTATAAATAATTTTATTTTTTCAATTTTAATATAGTTTTCATTTATAGAAAAATAAAAACTTGAGCCGTAAGAAAAATCTTCTTTAAGTCTATTTGCAAAAATAGGCATAAAATCGATGTGGGTAAAATTATTTTCTTTTAAATATTGGATAAATTTATCCATATTTTTTTCATCTTCAAAAATTTTCCCATCAAAATTTTTTGCACTCATTTGGTATATATTTAGATTTTTTTTGTTTTTGTACTTGTAGGAAAATTTGTATGATTTATCATAGACGATTGAATTTTCATTTTCCTTATCAATTAATTTTGCGTATGGATCTAATTTATAATATTTTTTCCCATTCTCATTTTCTATTACGTACAAATATTTATCAAATTCTTTAACATTTTTAATAGTTTTTGAAAAAACACCCGTAGAATATTTTCTAAGTTTTTCCTCTGTCCAGGAGTTAAAATCTCCTATTATATAAACATTTTTTGCATTTGGGGCAAGGATTCTAAATATATATGAATTATTCGCCTTTTTGTGATTTCCAAAAAATTTGTAACCATCGTATCCCTTGCCTTCCAAATATTTTCTAGTATCCATTATTCTTCCTTTCTATATATTATTGCCTACATTATTAATTATATTTTTAATAATGATTTATTTAATATATTATATCACAAAGTTAAATTCTTAGCTTATAGCAAAATTTATCTTGTAGTAAAAGGCTTTTTTCTGTATAATGTATATATAAATAAATTAAAAAGGACAAGATTTATGGAAATTTTAGATAAAAATGAAAACGAAAGTGTAACCGTGCAAAGTATTTACCTTAAAGTACTCTATGCAAAACAATTTTCTTCTTCTGATAAAATAAACTCTAGGATTCATTTTCATCCCTTTACTGAGTTTTATTATATTTTAGATGGGAAGGGAAAATTTTCAATTGAAGATAAGATTATTGATACCAGCAAAGACGACTTTTTTATAATTAATTCAAATGTTGGTCATAGCATTTATTCAAATGAAAACGAAAATTTAACTTTTATTTCTTTTGGTGTTGATAGTATTTTTGTAAAAAATATCAAAAATGATGACAGCTTAGAAGAAGACAAATACATATTTAAAAATATAGAAGAAAATAAGGATTATTTTATAGATTCTTTTAATACAATTCACGATGAATTTAATTCTGGAGATATGTTTGCCCAATCAATGGCAAATGCCAAGGCTAGTGAATTTGTTATATCATTACTTAGAAAATATAAAGATGAGTTTGAAATAACAAATGATATAAAAATAAATAAACAAATTGATTATATTAAAAATTTCATAGACAACAATTATTCTGAAGATATAAAACTTGAAAGCCTATCAAAAATGGCCTTTATGAATAAGTTCCATTTAATTGCTGAATTTAAGCAATCATACAGGGTTACACCAATCGATTATTTAATTTTAAAAAGAATAGAAGTAACCAAAAATTTACTAATAAGCACAAACCATTCTATGGAAGAAATTTCATCAATCGTTGGTTTCAATTCACAATCTTATTTTAACCAAGTTTTTAGAAAAAAAGTTGGTATAACTCCATCACAATTTAGAACAAATCACAGAATTTAAAAAATCATTAGCCACATTCAGGCTAATGATTTTTTATTTCAATTCTTCAATTCTAATTCTTTCAATGACTCCATCTTTCATACTTATAATTTTAAATTTATAAGAGCCATAAATTAATCTTGTGTTTTCTTTTACCTCATCAATTCCTTCGATTTTTGCAATTTCATAAACCAAACCGCCCAAAGTATTTGACATATCTTGAGGTAAATCTAATTTGTATTCTTTTTTAATTTGCTTTACAGTCATTGCAGCAGAATAAGTATTGTCGATTTTCGCCATCAATTTATCATCTTTTACAACAAATTTAATAATAGCAAAAATAAGACCAATTGATACAGATCCAATTAAAATATCAATTAAATCAACAGAATACAAAAGCATTTTTCTTGCAATTACAAACAAAATCAAAGTTAAAATAGCTTCATGAGATCTTGTAATTATCATCTCAATTAGCTCAATTCCTACTACCAAAAGAAGGGCATACTTCAAAAATTCATTTAATAGCTCATAATTTTGCCTTAATTGTAAAGTTTGTACAATATCAATCGAATATCTAATTAAATTTGGTACAGACAATAATAAAGTAAGCAAAATAGTCAAACAAATTAAAACTTCAATTATTTTTATGCCCTTATCTATTATATCTTTTATTTTTTTTCCCATAAAATCCTACTTTTTAGTAACTTACACCTTCAGTATATTTAGACGCTGAATTCCAAATTAAAAATTCATCTTGACCACTATCGTAAATTGCTTTTATTTGAGCCTCAACAGCCTTTGCATCATAAACCATATAATTTCCTTTACCAATCCAAGATGCAGTGAAATCTTGAATCCATGGTCTTGATTTTGGTTTGTGTTCAATCTTAGATAATTCTTTTTGTTCTTCTTTTAAATATCTTTTAACTAATTCATAAGGTTCAAGATCAGGTTTTTCTATATCAAAAGAATAAAGTCCCCAATGAGAAGGGTATATCATAGAACTCATAACATCAGCTTGATTGGATATTTCTTTAAAATCTTGACCAATTCCCCCAGCTTTTCCAACTTGCATTGAATAACCAAAAACATCAATCCCACAAGGAGTATCATAAGCTTGGAGCATCTCCCTTGCTTCTTTTACAAAGCTAGTAATGGCATCAACCCTCTTATCCTCATCTTTTTTTTGAATTTTTTCCCATTTACCTTTTGAATAATCCAATTTTTCATTAAAAGTTTCAAAACCTTCTGCAAATCTAACATAATCAAATTGAATTTCATCAAAACCAACATTTGCTGCAAGCTCAGCAATTTTTAAATTATAATTTCTTACATCATCCAAATAAGGATTCATAAAAGCTTCATTAAGTCCATTTGTCCACAAAGAACCATCTTCCAAAACAAATCCCCAATCAGGATGTTTTTCAGTTATAATAGAATCCTTAAAAGTGGTAATCCTGCCAATAACATATATGCCTTTTTTATGCATCTTTTTTATAAATTCTTCAGCATCAATAACTTTATCAGTAGCATATTTTATATCTTTATTATCAGATTTAAAATCACAAGTAATATTTCCCCAATCATCCTTAATATCAATAACAATAGTATTTAGCTTAGTGCTATCAATTAAATCAAGATTTTTCTTAAATGACTTGGGATTATTTATCGAATAGGCATTAATATAAATTCCCTTAACACCATCTTTAGGATAATACTTAGATTTTTTTTCATTTAAAGATTTAAGTCTAGATGTATCATAATCCATATTATAATCATCAGGTGTTACACCAACAAGATAAGCTTCTCCTGTTGGTTTCTTATCTTTCTTATTATTTTCACTTAAATTAGAAGTTATATTTGAAGATGAACTATTATCACTCATTTTATTATTTTTACTTGAAGAACAAGATGAAAAATTAATAGAAATTATGAGCAAAAACAATAGAAATATTTTTTTATTTTTCATATAAACTCCTAGCTAAAATAGATAAAAAAAGAGCAAGTCGAAAAGACTCGCCCTAAATTTATATTATTGAATTACTTTAGAAACAACTCCAGATGCAACTGTTCTTCCACCTTCTCTTACTGCGAATCTTAATCCTTCTTCTAGAGCGATTGGTTTTTGTAATTTGATTTTG